>Ga0302288_1000967_pt1 | contig 20273 bp, 17 predicted proteins | sample III_Fen_N1_1_FD_194549 | JGI IMG/M metagenome (GOLD analysis project Ga0302288, IMG submission 194549) | Peat permafrost microbial communities from Stordalen Mire near Abisko, Sweden - III_Fen_N1_1 | ecosystem: Environmental > Terrestrial > Soil > Wetlands > Permafrost | place: Sweden: Abisko...
GAATCTATTTTGCAAAATAAAACATGCGAAGCCATTCAAAATCTTTATGGTTCTGCAGTTGAATTACAAACAATTCAAGTTCAACAAACAAAAAAAGAATTTGATGGTGACCTTACAATTGTCATTTTTCCTCTTTTAAGAGCATCGAAAAAAGGACCAGAACAAACTGCCGAAGAAATTGGAAAATATTTACTTGAACAAGTTGTAGAAGTTTCGTCATACAACGTAATCAAAGGATTTTTAAATATTGTAATCAGTCCATCATATTGGTTTTCATCGCTTAATGCAGCAATCGAGAATCCAACATTTGGATTTGTACCTGTTACCGATTCTTCAAAATCGATAATGGTTGAATATTCTTCTCCAAACACGAATAAACCATTACATCTTGGACATATCCGCAATAACCTTTTGGGTTTTTCAATTGCTAAAATTCTTGAAGCAAATGGATACAATGTTATTAAGGCAAATTTAGTTAACGACCGTGGTATTCACATTTGCAAATCGATGATTGCGTGGCAATTGTTTGGAAATGGCGAAACACCTCAAAGTTCGGGACTAAAAGGCGATCATTTAGTTGGAAAATACTATGTGTGTTTCGACAAAGAATATAAAAAACAAATAGAAAAACTAAAACTAGCTGGAGCAACTGAAGACGAGGCAAAAGATAAAGCCCCAATAATTCAACAAGCTCGCGAAATGCTTCGTCAATGGGAAGCTGGCGACAAAGCAACCATCGATTTATGGAAAACGATGAATGGCTGGGTTTACGAAGGCTTTGATGTTACATACAAAAAACTAGGTGTTTCGTTCGACAAAATGTACTACGAATCGCAAACCTATTTACTTGGGAAAAAAACAGTTGAGATTGGTTTAGAGAAAAAAGTACTTTATCAAAAACCTGACAAATCGGTTTGGTGCGATTTAACTGGCGATGGTTTAGACGAAAAATTATTGCTTCGTCCCGATGGAACGTCGGTGTATATGACGCAAGACTTAGGAACAGCAATGAATCGCTTCGAAGAATTTTCTTCGCTCGAAGAATTGATTTATGTTGTTGGAAATGAGCAAAACTATCATTTTCAGGTTCTAAAACTTATTCTCTCAAAACTAGGATTCAATTGGAGCGATAAAATATATCACATGTCATATGGAATGGTTGAATTGCCCGAAGGTCGTATGAAATCGCGCGAAGGAACAGTTGTTGATGCTGACGATTTAGTTGATGAAATGATAAAATCGTCGGAAGCAATTTCGCGAGAATTAGGGAAACTCGATGGAATGACTGATGATGACGCTCGTAATTTATTCGAGACTTTAGCTTTAGGTGCATTGAAATATTTTATTTTGAAGGTTGAACCTAAAAAAACAATGACTTTCAATCCAAAAGAATCAATTGATTTTAATGGGAATACTGGGCCATTTATTCAATATACACACGCCCGAATATCATCCCTTTGTCGCAAGGCAGAAGCACAAGGATTAGCTGTTGGAAAAACAATTGGAGCGACAGTTCAACTAAATGAAAATGAAAAGGCTGTTATAAAACAAATTTGTTTATTCCCATCGGTAATACTCGATGCTGGTAAAACGCACAGTCCAGCTTTAATAGCAAATTATGTATATGAGTTGGTGAAAGAATATAATCAGTTTTACCACGAATTCCCTGTTTTAAAAGAAGAAAACGAGGAAATACGAGCATTACGAATTGCACTTTCATTCCAAGTTGGAAAAGTAATTCGTTTAGGCATGTCGTTATTAGGAATAACAGTTCCCGAAAGAATGTAGTCGAATTTTAATATTCTAAAGAAAGAAAATACTTCATTGATAGAACAAACCAAATAATTTTATATATTTGGTTTGTTTAATAGGCAAATAAGAAACCTTTAAAAACCTAAACTCCGTGATCGAAGAAAAGATAGAAAATCAACCTCTAGGAAACGAGGAGAATAAACCAAAAGTTGAACAATCATTAATTGAAATTGACGGTTCGGTAGAATCGGCTTCTGCACCTACACCAGCTCCCAAACCTGAGCCTGTTGAAGAAAAGCAAAAGCCAATGACTCCTCAAGAGAAAAAGAATAGGCTTAAAGAAATGAAAGCCAAGAAAGAGGCTGAATATAAAGCAAAGCAAAAAGAAGAAAAACAAAGACTTAAGGAACTTAAGAAACAAGAACAAGGTACGAGTGGTGGTGGTTCAAAAGTAAATATGAAACTTATCATCATTGTTTCTGTATTTGTTTTACTTGGAGGTGGATTTGCATTTTTATATTTTGTAAAACCAGATGTTTTAAAGAAATTAATGCCTGGTAAACATAAAGAAAACGTTACGTTGGTAAATTCTGATTCAACAGTTGCACCAGAGAATTCATCAGCTAAAACTGATAATATGACCTTGGCAGCAGAAGAAAATAAAGGTGAAAGTACTGAAGCAAAACCAGCTGAAGTAAAAGCACCGGAACCAACGCCTGCTCCTGAGCCGACTCCAGTACCTGAACCAGTAGCTGAAGTAAAAGAAAAACCAGCTCCAAAAGCAAAACATAAGAGTGAAAGTTCGAACAATCAACCTATTGCAGGTGTAAGTAAGGGCATAACAATTAATGGACCATGTTGGATCGTTAGCTATTCATCAATTAAAAACGAAAATGTTGCTTCGAAAGATGTAAAAACATTACTTGATAAAGGATTTATTGGTGGATATTATTGGATGCCTGAAGTTGATCCAAATGCTAAACAATTATTTAAAGTTTATTCAGGTCCTTATACTAGCGAAGCAGAAGCAAGAGCAAAACAACGCGAAATTGTTGTTTTCAATCAAGATGCTTACGTTATGAAATTGAATAAATAGCAAATTCGAGCCTTTTCATGAAAAACGCGTTAAAGATATTTGTACTCACTTCGATAGTAATCGGGTTTTTTAGTGTACAAACTTTTGCCGGTAATCTTGATGTTTTTAAAGTTGTAGATACAATTCCAATAAAAAACAGCAATAAAAACAAGCTGTATAAAGCAGCCGTTGATTGGATTCAAAAGGAAAAAAACATGAAGCTTATTCGCTCAAATCCTAATGAATTCGTTGTTGAAGGTAAAGGTTTCCTGCTCTATTATAATCATATTAATATGGATGATGTGTTCTTAAGTCCACGAGCTGGTGAAAGAACAAATGGAACTATAGTATATGCAGTTAAAATTCAAATTCTCGATTCAATAGTAATTGCTGAATATTCATCTTTTATGCACGATGCATATTTTAGTGAATTTGGGAAAATTTCATTAGGCACACTTTTTAGCTACGACAATGTTCCTCCAGGACGTTGTGCTGAAAATAAGTTATGGTGTAATGCCGTTTGGAAAGAAATGAAAACTCGTTCGACGGCTGATGTTAAAGATCATTCATTACGACTTGTACCCGATGAATTTGTTCGCAAAAAAGGTAAAGTCTTCAAAGTTGAAAAAGAAGAAAAGAAACAAGCGGAGAAAAAAGAAGATCCCGATGATTATTTAAAACTTGACAGCTACCTAAATCAAGATAGTCAAGATACATCGAAAGCGATGATTATAAAATAAGAAATTTCACTAAGCCAAGATTAAATATCTTGGCTTTTTTATTTTCTACAAATCAGTTAATTTATACTTTAGTCAGCTATTTACGACAACTTAACAAACTTAACATTAAATTAACATTGGCTAGAATATTAATAATTACTTTTGCGTCAATTATTAATTAAACTATATAAACGTATGTTTGGATTAGACACAACACTTACAATGTTCTTGATTATCTGCCTTGTGGCAGCAATGGCCTTTGAATTTATCAATGGTTTTCATGATACTGCAAATGCAGTTGCTACGGTAATTTACACTCGTTCATTAAAACCAAGTGTTGCTGTAGTTTGGTCTGGATTATGGAACTTTATTGGAGTATATGTTGGAGGTATAGCAGTAGCTATGGGTATTGTAAACCTTTTACCTCTAGATATGTTGATTGATCAAAATGTTTATCATAGTATCGCAATGATATTAGCATTAATAGTAACTGCAATTATTTGGAATCTTGGCACATGGTGGTTAGGAATACCTTGTTCAAGCTCGCATACATTAATTGGTTCTATTTTTGGAGTCGGAATTGCGTATTCATTTCTTCCAGAGGCACATGCAATAGCATTAAACTGGGCAAAAGTTAAAGACGTTGCTCTTTCGCTATTAATTTCTCCACTTGTAGGTTTTGGTTTTGCACTTGCAAGTATGTTTTTATTAAAAAGAATTGTTAAAAATAAAAGCATATTCAAAGAACCAGATCCAAACAATCCTCCTCCAATGTTAATCAGATCACTTTTAATATTAACAAGCACAACCGTTAGTTTCTCTCATGGATCGAACGATGGACAAAAAGGTATTGGACTTGTTATGATCATTCTAATCGGAATTATTCCTTTACAATTTGCAATTAACAAAGGTGAAAGTACAATTAAGCTGATTGACCATACAAAAAAAATTGAACTAGCTTTATCGCATGTTGACTCAACAAAGTTAACTGAAGAAGAAATGTTCAATTATACTCAAGTTCGTAAAAACATTGATACTATTCAATCAATTGTTGGAAATGCTCCAAATTTCGATAAATTGAACAGCAAACAATTGATTAAAATTAGAAAGAACATTCTTACAACATCAAAAAAATATGATGCATTAATTGAAACATCGGTGGTTATAAAAGATAAGGACAAAGATGTTATAAAATCGGAAATTAAAGGAATTAAAAAATATACTGAATATTCACCTTGGTGGGTTATCTTAATGATTTCGTTATCGTTAGGTGTTGGTACAATGGTAGGTTGGAAAAAAATAGTTGTTACAATTGGCGAAAAAATTGGAAAAACACCACTTTCGTATGCTCAAGGTGCCGTTGCTCAAGTTACAGCTACTTTAACAATTGGTCTTTCTTCGATATTTGGTTTGCCTGTAAGTACAACTCATGTATTATCATCAGGTATTGCTGGAACCATGGTTGCTAAAAAGAAGAAAAACCTTAAAATGAAAACCGTTAGAAATATTGCAATAGCTTGGGTCGTAACTCTTCCTGTTACAATTTTACTTTCTGGTTCATTATTCCTTTTATTACGTTGGATCTTAGCTTAATCTAAGCTATTATTATACTTTGAAAAGGGCATATCTAATTTAGATATGCCTTTTTTGTTTATCCGTATTTTTCTCACAAATATTTTTAAAGGTTTTCGTACTTTTACGTCTAATTTGAAAGTGCAGTATAATGACAATAGACGAATTACAAAACGAAATAATTGAAGAGTTCTCTCTTTACGACGATTGGATGGATAAATACCAATATCTAATTGACTTAAGCAAAGGACTTCCTACGATTGAAGAAAAATATAAAGTATCGCAAAATACAATAAAGGGATGCCAAAGCAATGTGTGGTTGAATGCTGAAATGCAAGATGGTAAAGTCATTTTCACTGCCGATAGCGATGCCTTAATAACAAAAGGAATAGTAACGATGTTAATCACCGTTCTTTCGGGACATACACCAACAGAAATTCTCGAATCAGATCTTTATTTTATTGATGCTATCGGATTAAAAGAAAATTTATCGCCAACTCGCTCAAACGGTTTGGTATCAATGATTAAACAAATGAAAGCATATGCAACGGCTTTCCAATACAAACAAAGTCAATAATTAAAACAATGGGAAAAACAAAAGAAGAATTAGAACTTGAGATAATTGAAGTTCTAAAAACGATATACGATCCTGAAATTCCAGTAAGTATTTATGAATTAGGCCTAATTTATAAAATAAGTACCATTGGAACAACAGTATTCATTGACATGACTCTTACATCACCAAATTGCCCAATGACTGATGTGTTAATGTATCAAATAGATAGTCGCTTAAAATTGGTTGATGGTATCGAAGAAGTTACGGTTAATCTAACGTTCGATCCACCTTGGGATAAAGAAATGATTTCGGAAGAAGGACAGTTGAAGTTGGGATTATTATAATGTGCTAATTAGGGAATGTGCTTGTGAGCTAATTATGAGATAGCAAGTACATTTTAAAAGAATATTTTCTGTACAATGAAGCCAATCCAAATGATTGACCTCGCAAGTCAATACCTGCGGATAAAAGATGAAATTGATAGTTCGATTCATAAAGTCGTTCAATCGGGCTCGTATATAAATGGTAGCTTTGTCGATCTTTTTGCATCGCAGTTGGCTGAATATCTTTCTGTAAAACATGTTATTCCTTGTGCTAACGGTACCGATGCTTTGCTAATTTCATTAATGGCATTAGACTTACAGCCAGGCGATGAAATTATTACCAGCAATTTTAGTTTTATAGCAGCAGCCGAAGCAATTGCTTTATTAGGTCTTAAACCTATTTTTGTAGATATTCATCCACAGACATTTACTCTTGAAACAAAAGCAATAGAAAAGGAAATAACTCCAAATACAAAAGCTATAATCCCAGTTCATTTATTTGGTCAAGCTTGCAATATGCCAGAAATTAAGGCAATTACCAGAAAACATAATCTATTAATTATTGAAGATGTTGCACAATCGTTTGGTGGCGACTGTTTTATTGACAATGAAAATAAAAAACTGGGAACAATAGGTGATATTGGATGTACATCGTTCTTTCCATCGAAAAACCTTGCTTGCTTTGGTGATGGCGGTGCCATTTTTACCAATAATGATGCACTTGCACATAAGATGAAGCTCATCTGCAATCATGGTGCTACACGTAAATTTATTCACGAAACCATTGGACTAAACTCCCGACTTGATGCTATTCAAGCTGCCATTTTATCGGTTAAACTTAATTATTTGAATAAATGGAACAAACAAAGAATTGATATTGCAAATCAATACGATTCGCTTCTTTCAACTTGTTCTCAAATAATTCTACCTGTTCGTGAAATAAACTCAATTCATGTATTTAATCAATATACCATAATACTAAAAGAAGGATTGAATACTGATCTTCAAAAACATCTTGCAAAAAATAACATACCATCAAGTATTTATTATCCTTTGCCATTAAACAAGCAAAAAGTATTTGAGAATCTCGATTCATTTGCAAAATCATTTCCTGTATCTGAAAGTCTTTCGCAAAAAGTTCTATCTTTACCTATGCACACAGAACTTGAATGTGAGCAACTTGAATATATAGCAACAACTATTTTAAATTACTTTGCATGAGCCTAAACTATTTTGCACATTCCTCGGCAGTTATTGACGACAATTGTATTATTGGCAATGGCACAAAAATTTGGCACTTTTCACATATTATGACTGGTTGCGTGATTGGTGAATCGTGCAATTTCGGTCAAAATGTAATGATAGCACCACAAGTTATTTTGGGGAATAATGTTAAGGTTCAAAATAATGTGTCGTTATATACAGGCGTACAATGCGAAGACGATGTTTTTATTGGACCATCGGTAGTGTTTACGAATGTTATAAATCCTCGCAGTGCTATTATTCGCAAAAATGAATATAAATCGACGATCGTAAAACGTGGAGCAAGTATTGGTGCAAATGCTACAATTGTATGTGGAATAACAATTGGCGAATATGCCTTTATAGGTGCTGGAGCTGTTGTTACAAAAGATGTGAAACCCTATGCTCAAGTTGTAGGCAATCCAGCCAAACGAACAGCTTGGATAAGCGAATATGGACACAAGCTCCATTTCGATAAATTTGGCATGGCTCGTTGTCCTGAATCACAACAAGAATATCGTTTACTTAACGATGTTGTGGTGCGAGTTGAATAATTTGTGAAACCATTTCAGCTGGGAAATCAGCACGAATTCGAACACTATCTTCAAAACCTAATTCATAAGCCTTTTTCATATTTGCAAAAACACTGTCTTTCTGATTTTTCAATAAGCTATACAGCGATTTATAGTAGAAAACATCAGGATTTTTGGGTTCAACCATTTGATAAATAGTCAGCATTTTTTCAAGCTGAGGAATATCTTTCTTTTTAGCAGCATTTCCTGTAAATGAGAAGCAAGCCATTCCTATATATGCTTTTGCACGAAACATCATATCTTTCATGTCAGGATTTTTTCCATTTTGCAAAGAATCGTTCAATGCCTTTAATTCGGTTGTCCACCATGTTAACGATTCACTTCCCATTGCACCAACATAGCCTTGATCTAACATGCCTTCCATTTGAAGAATTTGTTCTTTTGAGTTTAACGATTCAATAAATGCTTTGTCTTCTTCTATACTTTTCATTTGCGATTCAAACTCAGTTCCATCGCTTGTTCCTGCAAACATTTTAGCTGCAGTTTCAAGTTTTTTGTATAACGCAATTTTATTATTTGTTTTCTTTAAACTATCAATTTCAGATTTCTTTTCGTCTACAAGGTCAGAAATAGAAACATTTCCAGCATCTCTAATTTTGTCTATTACCAATCGAGCATACATAAACGCAACAGCTTCCGACATTGCTGAAATAGTTGGCCATTCATGTATTCCGGTAAAGTTTGTTGTTATGTAATTATTTTCGTGGCTTTCGTTCGAACCAGGCATATAAGCCGTTTCACTAAAGTTGCAATCGCGTGTGCCAGCAATATTAAATACATACAGTGACACGCCAGTACTTTTTATATCGGCAACTTTAAATCCAGCTCCACAAGAAATGATTCCAGTCAGTTGGTTTTTTAATCCATAGTAATTTGCCATTCGTGCACCTCCCGAAAAACCTGCTGTATACATTGCACGAGCATCGATTTTAAATCGATTTTTAGCATCATCGATAAGTAATGAAATATGCTTTTCGTAATCGTTTATTCCATTTCGAATAAGGTTTGAACCTACTAAGATAAAACCATAGGTATCGGCAGCTTTTTTGAAATTAGCAATGGCAACCGAACCATTACCATGCGAATCGAATGAAAAGATTGCCGGATATGTTTTCGTAGAATCATATCCCGAAGGTAAATAAACTTCATAGGAATGATCCGCATCTGCAGAAACGACATAACGTTTTTGAATACTGTTCTCTGAACCTTTATTTTGTTTGCCTGAACAAGATGAAAACGTAACAATGCTAATAAAAAAGAGCAATAATGATTGTGTTCGCATAAAAATATTGTTTTAATCTATTGAGATTTAATAAGTTTTTTTGTTGTAATTAATTGACCGTTTTGATAAAGCAAAAGATAATAAATACCCGCTTTGCAATTCAAGAATAAATTATTAATGTTGGTTGCTGTATTTTCACTTAATGGTGAAATTGGCAAAATGACATTATTATAAGATTGAATTATCGATAAAGAATAGTTTTTAGAGAAATCCGCATTTATTGAAATAGTTTCGGAAAATGGATTTGGGAAAATATCAAAATCAACGGTATTGGGCTGATTAATAGATGTAGGTGGAGTTGCATCGTATAATTTAAGGACTAACTGACCGTTTTCTGAGTACGCATTGAGAGGAAGAAAATCGACAAGATTTCCATCGAATGTCCAATTCGCCTTTGACCAACGATTATTGTCAAAGCTGTTAAAATCATCTATCCATTGATAGGTAAAATCGGTGCCATTATCTCCGTTGTCGGGAGTGTACGATGAATATTGAATCCAATCGACATATTGATATTGGGGTAATACTGTTTTGTTGAAAGCACCAACCCAAGCAACATTGTCCGAAACCCAATGATTGAAACGCAAACTCATTGCAGCATTACAAAGTTTTGCATTTGCCTTTTCTGTTCGTATCAACGAGTCATCAAGAAACCACGATATAGAATCGGGAGTCCATTCAATTGCATAAATATGAAAATCGGCAGAAAGACTATTGGGAGTACTATGCTTTTGCTCTGTCATTAGTTTTTTACCTTCTTCAGCTTCAACTATAACATTCGACTGAAATGAGTTTGAATCTTTGCCAAATATTTCAATATCTATTTCTTGCCAAAGTGTTGTTGCCGTTTCAGAATTATTTCGATACAAGAAAAACGTTGAAAGCTGACCACTTCCTGGAGCTGACTTAATTTTCATTTCGAAACGACCATATAAATACGATTGGGTTGAATAAATCTCAGCTCCTTTGTAGTTTTTTGAAAATGCAACTTCACTAATTATGAAGAGAATGAGAATAATGAGGTGTCTTTTCATTTCATGAATTTAATTAAAAGCAAATATACATTTTATCGGTTTTAACCAGTCAAAAAATATGTACTTTTGATGTAACAAATATCTGAACAATGAAACACACGAATAAAGTCGTAGAGATTACACTCCTTTTTTGGATAATGAAAATACTTGCTACAACCCTAGGCGAAACCCTAGGTGACATGCTTTCAATGACATTTAATCTTGGTTATTTAACTAGTTTATTGCTAACTATGGCAGTTTTTCTTGTTGTACTATTTTCGCAATTAGCTGTTAAACGACTGTATCCTGTTTTGTTCTGGCTTGTTGTAATTGGAACTACAACAGTTGGTACCGAAATATCCGATTTTATGGATCGCACATTGGGACTTGGTTACATGTATGGTTCCTTAATTCTTAGTGCAGGTTTATTTGCAACATTAGGTCTTTGGTATTATAAAGAAAAAACGTTGATAGTTTCTCCAATATATAGTTTTCGTGTTGAATTATTTTATTGGATAGCTGTATTGTTTTCGAACAGTTTAGGAACTGCTTTTGGTGATTATTTAAGCGACGACGCGGGCTTAAGTTATGGCACTGGAGCATTGGTTACAGCTGGAATTATTGGGTTAGTTGTTCTTATTCATTACACAAGTCGCATCAATCACATCGTACTATTTTGGATTGCATTTATTTTTACTCGTCCTTTCGGAGCTACTTTTGGCGATTTACTTACCAAACCACTAGAAAAAGGAGGATTAAATCTTGGAACTATACCCGCAACTATTGTTACTTCACTATTGCTTTTTTCGTTAATGCTTTATGCAGGTTGGAAACATAGTAAAAATAGAATAACATCACTAGATTAAGCAATCTTACATAAACATTTTTTTAAACCTTACTGAATCTTTTTGTAAGTTTGCTTTTTGAACAAAGTATTAGATGTACAGATTGAAATATAGATTAACTCATACACAATTCTTGGTAAAGCCACTTATTTGGGCAAATTTACTTTTAATAATTGCAGCATGTGCAAAAGTGGGCATGCCTTCTGGTGGACCGAAAGATAAAACAGCTCCTAAGCTCGTTAAGGCAGAACCTGCAAATAAATCGACCAATTTTCAAGGTAATAAAATCACTATCACTTTTGATGAGTTTATTCAAGTGGATAATATCGCTCAAAACTTATTGATTTCACCACCATTAGAGAAGACTCCAACAATAGTTGCTAGTGGAAATAAAATAAAAATCAAATTCGATAAAAATCAATTGAAGGATAGTACAAACTATTCTTTCTTTTTTGGCAACTCAATAAAAGACAATAACGAAGGCAATGTATTCCAATCATTTACTTATGCTTTTTCGACTGGAAATACAATTGACACAATGCGAATTTCGGGAACCGTTACCGATGTTCTTACACATCTACCAATTGATGGAGCATATGTAATGCTATACACAAATTTGAGTGACACTGCTCCTAAAACGCAACTTCCTATTTTCATTACAAAAACGAATAAAAGTGGTGTTTTCCAAATCGAAAATATTAAGAAAGCTAATTATCGACTGTATGCATTGAAAGACGCAAATAACGATATGAAGTTTAATCAACCCAAAGAGGCGTTTGCTTTTTATGATTCAATTATCACTCCTCGTGCATCAATACAGGAAGTAACAGACACCATAAAATGCCCGAAAAAAGATTCTACAATAAAACAAAACACAAAACCTCTTAAAGTTGAAAAACCTTGCAAAGACAGCGTATTCAAAAAGATGGGAGTTGTATTTGAACCCAAAAACATTAATTTAGAATGCTTTGTTGAACAAAAATTAACACAGTTTTTAAGCAATTACAGTCGTGAACGAAAAGAGAAAGTAGAATTTGATTTTAACCAAGCATTAATAAACGATAGCCTAGTTATTGAACCATTAAATATTTCAGTAAATAATTCGCAATTCAAGATTGAGAAAAATACCACAAAAGACACCGTCATTTATTGGATTTTAGACAAATCGCTCATGAATAACGATTCCATAAAATTTGTTCTTCACTACTTTAAACACGATTCAACGGAAACGCTTAAATGGCTTACCGATACCATAAAACCTCGATACGAAAAACATATAGACAAGCAAAAAGGAAACCTAGCATGCTACCTTTTAAATACAATTAAAAATAACACTGAACTAGATTTAAAATCGCCACTTTCGTGGACTGTTAGCACACCAATTAAATCATTTGATGTTTCAAAAATAAAGCTTTTTGAAGCTGTTGACACCAACTCAATTCAAACAACAAAGGACGAGTTTTATCAACGAGACACCGCAAATAAAGAAATATATTCTACATTCTCTTTGCCTCGAATGAAAAAGTATAAATCGAAATATCCTGTAGCAATTCAAACTGTCAAAAATTATCAAACGGGAAGAAATAAATTCCGTTTTAGTTTCGAAAAGCCTTTACTCGAAAGCGATTCTATTGAATTAAAATTACAAGATAGAAACCAATCATCGTGGCTTATTACAGAAAGAGATTTAGAGTCGAATTCACTCTTTTGTTGGATAACAGACAAAGCTTTATTGAATCAAAAATCATTTACGTTTCAAGTACTATTTAATGGAAAAACAATCGATACACTTGAATTTATTAAACCTAAAATTGGAACAATACTTAACAGTAACGAAGCTCGAGAATTGATTATTCCTCCTTTGCAACTCAATAGTTTAAGGCTTGATGAAATGATTCCCGTTTACATGATTAATCCGATAGATTCATTTAATACGAAAGGATTTAAATTAGTAAAAACAGGAGATACTTCAAGTACTCCAATTGCAATTGAATGTAAAAGGTTTAAAGCTTATCCTCGAACACTTTTTATCTGTGCATCGAAACTTAAAAAGGCACAAAACTATACCTTGACTATTGATGATTATTCGGTAACAGATATCAGAGGTAATAGAAATATAGAACAGACTTTTACTATTAAAACACAAGTATTTAAAAATAATTACATTTTAACTCCAGTCAAATCATATACTGTTAAAACAGACAGCCTATCGCCACGAAAACAAAACATTATCTATAAATGGGCTGAGAAAAAGAAATATCAATTAACAGTTTTGCCTGAAGCAATTACCGATATTTATGGTAATACGAATGATAGTTTACAGCTAGTCTTTTCAATACCGTCAAAAGAAAATATTGGAACACTATTGCTTACAATGAAAGGAATAACATCTGATCCAGTTATCATTCAAATTTGGGATAAAGAAGAGAAATCAATTATTGATTGGAAATATACTACAGAAGATTCAAAAGTCACATTTAATTACTTAAAAGCTGGTGATTATAAGCTCAAACTTGTTTACGATAAAAACAAGAATAAGAAATGGGATACAGGCACTTTCCTCAAATCTATTCAACCAGAAAAAACGCAGTATTATACAAGTACAATCAGCATTAAAGCAGGTTGGGATAATGCAATAGAATGGAATATTCTTGAAGCACCTAAGTCACAAGTAGAAACAACAACGCCTTCGAATCAACCAAATGATAAGAAGGCGAAGTAATTATTTAATTCAAAAAGCTTTAGTTTTTAGCTACAGCTGAATATTCTAATTGTAAAGATTCGAATACCGATTTAACTGATACGATTTCAGTAGCTTTATATGCATTGTGTCCAGCAAAAGCATATCCAGCATTCAAATTGCCATTATATGCACTATATAAAGCTAAAACAATACAATATGGACTCTTTTTCCAATCGCATGTTTTTAGACAATGGAATTTGCAATCGATAGGCATTTTTTCACCATTCTTAACTTTCGTTAAAAATTCGTTGTGAATAGCTCTACCAGGCATACCTACAGGGCTCTTAATGATTTCAATATCCTTTTCTTCTGCATCGATATACATTTGTTTGAATGATATATCAGCATCACATTCATCTGTAGTAACAAAGCGAGTTCCTAATTGAACACCCGATGCTCCTAATTGCATGATATTGTAAATATCTTCGCCAGTATAAATACCACCTGCAGCAATGACTGGGATTTTAGTGTCATATATCTTTTCAAATTCTTTAACCTCTTTACAAACTTGAGGTATTAATTCTTGAATTGAAAAGTTTTCATCTTCCAATTGTTCACTTTTAAAGCCAAGATGTCCTCCAGCTTTAGGGCCTTCAACAACAATAGCATCGGGTAAATAATCGTAAAGTGTTTTCCACTTTTCGCAAATTAACTTTGCAGCTCTGCTTGATGAAACAATTGGAATAAGTTTTGTAGTACTAGTGCTAAAAGCTTCTCTGTATTTTGGCAAATCGAGTGGCAATCCAGCACCAGAAATAATAACATCTACTTTTTCTGATAAAGCAGTTTTAACCATATCGGCATAATTAGTCATTGCAACCATTATGTTTACTCCAATAATACCTTTGGTTTTTTCGCGAGCTTTCTCAATTTCTTTTTTCAAACCAATTATACATGCTTCGAAATAATCGGCCGACATTTTTTTGTACAATAAGCCGAGTCCCGCACTAGAAATAACACCAACTCCACCTTCGTTTGCAACTGCCGAAGCTAAACCCGACAAAGAAACACCAACACCCATTCCTCCCTGAAAAACAGGTACAGAAATAGTTAAATCACCTAATTTTAATGCATTCATTTATTTATGGTACCTCCAAATACCTCTACTTTCGGTTTAAAATAATTACACGAAAGTTTTATTTTTATAAGAGCAAAACCCTTTACATTTATTCATTGCAAAAAGAAAGATTACTTTCCTATGCTAAATTGGACGCAAAGATAAGCTAAAAATTACTGGAAATATACATTTATCTATTAAATAGATTTTAATGTTTTGTATATTTATAAGGATATCAGATAGTTGAAAAATATATTATACTATGAGTACAATAGGATTATTCTTCGTGTTTTTCTAAATCCATACCACCGCATTTAGAGCATTTACCTGGTTTATCGGATTTAACTTCTGGATGCATTGGGCATGAATAATAAACCTTAACACTTGTAGACTTTGTTTCGGTTTTAGATGTGTTTTTACATCCTACAAACAAAGCTGTTGTTAGTAATAATGAGCAAACGATAATACTTTTTTTCATATCTAAAAATTATAAATGGAACATATGACCCATTCTAGCTACTTTCGTTTGAATATAAAATTCATTATGATGATTTGATGGAATTACAATTGGAACATTTTCTATTATTTCCAAACCATAACCTTCAAGTCCAGCACGTTTACGAGGATTATTAGTCATTAAACGCATTTTTTTAACACCAATAGTTCTCAATATTTCTGCTCCAACACCATATTCTCTTTCGTCCTCAGCAAAACCAAGTTTAAGGTTTGCATCAACGGTATCAAAACCTTCTTCTTGTAATTTGTATGCTTTTAGTTTATTGAATAAACCAATACCACGACCTTCTTGGTTCATATAAACAATTACACCTTTGCCAACAGCATTAATTTCTTCCATTGCACGGTGAAGTTGTGGACCACAATCGCATTTCATTGAGCCAAAAATATCGCCAGTTGCACACGATGAATGTACACGAACCAATATTGCTTCATTCGGCTCCCAACTTCCTTTCACTAGAGCTACATGCTCAAGTCCATTTGAAAGTTGACGAAAAGGAATAATATCAAAATCACCAAAATCAGTTGGTAACTTTACTCTATCGCCCTTTTCTATTAAACTTTCGCTTTGTAAGCGAATTGAAATTAAATCGGCTATAGAGATTATTTTAATATCGAATTTCTTAGCTATTTCAAGTAATTGCGGAAGACGAGCCATTGTACCATCTTCGTTCATTATTTCAACAAGAACACCACCTGGTTTTAAGCCTGCCATCCTTGTTAAATCAACAACAGCTTCAGTATGTCCAGCACGTATTAAAACGCCTTTGTTTCTTGCACGTAATGGGAATATATGACCTGGACGAGCTAAATCGCTCGCTTTTGTTTCAGTATTAACTAATGCTTCAATTGTTTTAGAACGATCGGAAGCAGAAATTCCCGTTGTACAGCCATTACCAATTAAATCGACAGAAACGGTAAAAGGAGTTTCGTGTAAAGAAGTATTGGTGCCAACCATTAATTTTAAATCAAGCTCATCGCAACGATCTTCTGTTAACGATGCACAAATTAATCCACGACCATGAGTAGCCATGAAATTAACGATTTCGGGAGTAATTTTTTCAGCAGCACAAACAAAGTCGCCTTCGTTTTCACGATCTTCATTATCAACTACGATAATTACTTTACCATCACGAAGATCTTGCAATGCTTGATCAATCGTATTTAGTTTTATTGGGGTAGACTCGTTCGAATCCATAATGACTATTTTATTTACTGGCGAGTGCCATTTTTATTTAAATGCAAGGATTATTTATCTCCTTTTAAAGCTTTTAGCTCTACTTCTAATTGTTTGATGCGAGCCTCAAGTTTATCGAGATTTTTAAAATAAACGTACGATTCTTTGTATTTTCGAGCATTGTATGCTGGTGAACCCATTATAATTTCGCCATCTTCAACACTTTTCATAACACCAGCTTTTCCAGCTATACGAACATTGTCGCCAACTTTGATGTGCCCAGCTATAGCTACATGTCCGCCAATCATAACATTTCTACCAACTTTTGTTGAGCCAGCAATTCCTGATTGACCAACAATAACAGTATCTTCACCTATTTCGCAATTATGAGCTAGTTCGCATAAATTATCGATTTTTGCTCCACGTTTTATAAGAGTTGAACCCATTGTAGCTCTATCGACAGTTGCATTTGAACCAATTTCAACATTATCTTCGATTACTACATTTCCTGTTTGAGGAATTTTAGCATAACCACCTTCTTTTAATGGTGCAAAACCAAATCCATCGGTACCAATAACTGCTCCGGCTAAGAATACGCAATCGTTTCCAATTACACAATCATCAAGAAAAACACAACCTGAATAAACAAGAGTATTTGTACCTAATTTGCAATTATCGTGAATTGTTACATTGTGATAAATAGTTGAATTGTCACCAATTATAACATTTTCGCCAATAAAAACAAATTCACCAACATAAACATTTTTTCCTATTTTAGCTGTTTTCGAAACTTTAGCTGTTTTCGAAACTTTACGTTTCTTAATCAGCCCTTTTTGAAACATTGTGAGTAACTTTGCGAATGCAGAATATGAATCATCAACACGAATAATTGTGCATGATATTGGTTTTTCTGCTACAAAAGTTTTATTAACCAACAACACCGATGCTTTTGAGGTATAAGCAAATGATATATATTTTGGATTTGCCAAAAATGACAGCGCTCCAGGTTTTCCTTCTTCTATTTTAGCTAAAGTTGAAACAGTTACATCTCCATTTCCTTCTATCGCACCATTCAAAAGTTGCGCGATTTGCTTTGCTGTAAACTCCATTTTACGATTAGTTAAGCCCTTTTTATTTTGTGGCGTAAATATACACATTTTTTCTTTTTGTTTATATTTATGAAATCGGTGAACATCGCTTTTTCGACGACGAACAATTACCTACTATAACAAAAACCTCTATTGTTTTGCACTACTAAAGCGTGCAAAGACGCCCAAAGGTAGTTTCTTTTTAAATGAATCTTGCAAAAATAACTCGCCATATTCTTTAGGAGCTTTAAAATCTTTAAAAATATCTTCTATTAAATTTTCAAGTATCATACTCGAAAAGCCCAATGAATATGAATTGAGAATTAAAAAATAATTTTTGCGATCGAGTATACGTGACACTTCTTTTAAAAGTTGTGTGATGTCGCGTTCCAATTTCCAGTTTTCACCTTTAGCACCAACACCAAACGCCGGTGGGTCGAGAATGATTCCATTATAGGTATTGCCTCGAGCTATTTCTTTTTGAACAAATTTACGAGCATCTTCTACTATCCAACGAATATCAGCTTTTTTCGATAACATCAAATTTTCATTTGCCCAAGTAACTACTTGTTTTACTGAATCAACATGGGTTACTTTTGCTCCAGCCGTTCGAGCTGCTACCGAAGAGATTCCGGTATAAGCAAATAGATTTAAAAACTTTGGTTCTTCGATGCCCAGAGTTTTAACGTTTTTTGTGATATAATCCCAATTTACTGCTTGCTCGGGAAACACTCCAACATGTTTGAATCCGGTAAGCTTTAACTTAAATTGTAATGCAGATGGTTGATATCCAACAGTCCATTCATCGGGCATTGAACCAAACTTTTCCCAAATACCTGAATTGTTCGATTTGAATACAAACCTCACATTAGCACGTTTTTCCCATTCTTTGTATGAAAGAGAGCGATCCCAAACGGCTTGTGGTTCTGGTCGAATGGTAACAAACGATCCAAATCGTTCCAATTTTTCAAATTCGCCTGAATCAATCAGTTCGTAATCGTTCCAGTTTTGAGGTGATAAGTAAAGCATAGATATATTATTCAAATTTAATAGCTTTGGCAGGACTAATGCTTGTTATTATATACGATGGTAATAACAACATTGCTACCGTAGCAAGTAAGGTTCCGATATTAATTAAAAGCAAATGTACTATTTGTAAGTTAATTGGCACATAACTTATGAAATATGATTCAGCATTTAAAGGCATTATTTTAAAGTAATATTGTATTAAACATAAGCCTATGCCTAAAACATTTCCCCACAGTAAACCCCAGCCCACAATAAACGCAGCGTTATATAGAAATATTTTGCGAATGCTTACATTCTTTGCACCAAGCGATTTTAATATTCCAATCATATTGGTTTTTTCTAAAATAATAACGAGTAAACCCGAAATCATATTCATTCCTGCAACTAAAATCATTAAGATTAAAATAACCCAAACATTCATGTCGAGTAACGAAAGCCAATCGAAAATTTGAGGATTTAATTCCTCAATACTTTGTAGTTTTAACTTCGATCCATCGGGTAAAAAGCCAAAACCAACTTCATCTTGAACCTTTTCTTGCATTTTATCAATATCACTAAAATCGTTTATTGAAATTTCGTAACCACCAACTTGATCAGAATTCCAATTATTTAATTTTTGCACATGTCCAATATCAGCAAGAATCATTTTTTTATCGAACTCTTCGAGATTGGTGCAATAAATTCCAGAAACTTTAAATACTCGATAGCGAATATTTTCGGATGTAGATTTAGGAACAAAAGATGTTGTAAATGTTTGTCCAACTTTTAAGTTTAGGAGATTGGCAAAATATTTCGAGATCACAACTTTCGATGTTGCACTATCGTCTTTAACCGTAAAAAGATTTCCCTCAACTAAATTTTCCTTAAAAAACGTCCAGTCGAAATCGGATCCTACGCCTTTTAAAACAACTCCTTGAACTTTATCTTTCGTTTTAATGATTCCCGATTTTATTGCAAAAACTTGAACATGTTTTACTCCATCGAGTTTTTTTATAGCAGGAATGCACGAAATATCTTTACGAATGGGTGACATTTCATACGACGAATTTATCTCAAAATTTACGATTTGAAGATGTGCACCAAAGCCAATAACCTTATTTCTGATGGTCGATTTGAATCCAATTACTATTGCAACCGATATAATCATCATAGCAACGCTTATTGCAATTGCAATTTTTGCAATTTTTATAATTGGTTTTGATATATTTGCATGGTTGTTGCCCTTTAAAATTTTACGAGCAATAAAAAGTTCTAGATTCAAATCAATACTTTTTAGTAGATTTGGCAAATATAAAACAAAAAAATGAAGCAAGGGTTTAGTCTCTGTTTTTTGAGTATATTATTGGTATCTCATTTATTCGCTCAAACGGTAACTCCTGGAGCGAATAGAACAGAACAATATCTCCCATTGCTTAAAGGAAAAACCATTGCTGTTGTTGCAAATCACACTTCATTTATTAATAAAAAAAATATTGTCGATTCTCTGCTTTCGTTGGGAATTAATATAAAACTTATTTTTAGTCCCGAACATGGCTTTAGAGGAAAGGCTGATGCTGGTGAAGCTGTAACTAATTCAATCGATTCATTAACACAATTGCCTGTAATTTCACTCTATGGAAATTACCATAAACCCAAAAAGGAAGATCTTGCAGGAATCGATTTAGTGTTGTTTGATATTCAAGATGTAGGCG
>Ga0302288_1000970_pt1 | contig 20249 bp, 14 predicted proteins | sample III_Fen_N1_1_FD_194549 | JGI IMG/M metagenome (GOLD analysis project Ga0302288, IMG submission 194549) | Peat permafrost microbial communities from Stordalen Mire near Abisko, Sweden - III_Fen_N1_1 | ecosystem: Environmental > Terrestrial > Soil > Wetlands > Permafrost | place: Sweden: Abisko...
TCATTATATATACTTATCGACTCAATCGAATCGGCTAATAACAAACGTTGAAAATCAGCCGAGGTTATCTCAGGTTGTTTTTCAGAACAACTGAATAAAAATCCAGCTATAAAAATCAGATATACAATCGCGTTTCTCATGTCTTTATTTAAACTATCATTTTTTTACTCCTACATACATATCCTTAAAATTAACCGTCACTTTCTGGAAACAATCAAAAAAGCTTGTCCCGAATACTCCTTGCTGATCTCCAAAAGCATCAAAGTGTAGATTTGGAAACACTAATACATTTTTTATACTAACATTTGTTTTGCCTACTGTTACCGGCATGGACTTTAATTTTATAAATTCCTGAAAATTTCTTTTTCCCGCTTCTGTGAATGTAATAGTATCTTTTATTCCAATCTGGTCAAGCCATTCTTTGTGTTTTTGATAATATGGAGACAGTAATACGGAGGTATTCGATCCCGAATCTAATGTAAACAATAGCCTCTCCTTCCCCGAATGTGCCTGCAAAAAGTACAATCCTCTCCCATACATCATATTATGCTGCTTATGAGAAGACTTCGTTTTATATGGGAAAACTATTTTATGTTTAGCCGGATATATGGTAAATGAACCAAGTCCTTTCATAAAAGGATTCCCAAGTGTTCCGAAGTTTGCCATTTTGGAATCAATTACAGGTTCAATCTGTATTAAAGGATGTCTGTAAACTATATCACCAACCACAATGCTGTCTATAGTTGCATTTTTGCATGAAGTGCCAGCTGAACCTCCGTAAACATGGTCATCATTAATAATTTGAAGTCCCATGTCTTTTGCCATTTTTTCTGTAACGAATGTATTTCCAGCACAGACGTCATATATAAACGAATAGGTTTTTCCATTGATGACAACCGGTACAATATATTCTCTTCCTTTTGAGGTTGTGTATAACGAATATGTAATTTCACAATCTTTATGTGGGCGGATTATTTCTGGAGCAGGGACATTCCGCATTTCATTGTAATGGCCTTCGCGTTGAATAAGATAAGTCGAATCATCATGACTACTAACTAAATGGAGATTACTTCTAATATAATCTGCCGCCCCGGCATACTGTCCGTCAGTTGCGAAAATATTTGCCTTTTTGATAATCAGTTCAGTTACGAAGAACGAACCTAACTTATTATGATACTTAAATATTAGTGTATCAATGAGATTAAACACTTTTTCATCCTGATCGAAAAGCATTGCAAGTCTCATTTCGTATAAATTGCTGACATACATTGGTAAACTGTCCTTTTTTACCCTGTTGTATTCCGCTTCCAATTCAAAACCATCAGTAGATTGTAATATCTCATTCACTTTAGAGGTATAGTCGTTGTTTTGGGCTTGCAACAACAAGGGGAAAAAAATCACTGAGATAAGGAATAATAATCTGTTTTTATTCATGGCACAGCAATCAGTTTGAGAACCGTTTACTTGTTAAACGATTGTTCTTTTCGTGAAAAGACTCGGGTTTTTCAGGTATTGTTACAGTGAGCTAATGTACACATTTTTTTTAAAATGAAAATATTTTACGTTAAATATTTAATTTATCCAACAGACTTGACAATCCCGAAAAGCGGACGGCGTCCAGTGGTATGGTTGACGGCGACCTTGAGAACGGACGCAGTGAACGCGCCTGATGACTGCAAGGCTATTTGTTTGTCTCAATATATAACCATAAATATATTTGTTTTTATGATCATTATTACCTAATAACCATAAATATGTTTATCTTTACAATATGGATGAGCAGAATAACATATTGGCATTGTCAAATGCGGAAATAGTCATGCAACTTGGCAAGCGCTTTAAGGAATATCGCCTGTCTTGTCAGCTTACCCAGCAGGAAGCAGCAGACAAGGCCGGGATGAGCGTGGTGACATTACGCCAGTTTGAGAACGGGAAGATGTATAATATCACCATGGGTAGTTTTTTGGGATTGCTCCGGGCAATAGACTGTTTGGATCATGTACAGGAACTTCTGCCGGAAATTCCTGTGTCACCATACGCTATGCAACAAGTTATCAAGAATAGGCCTAAAAGAATAAGACATGGTAAATAACATTGTCAGCGTCGTACTGAATGAAGAGGAAGTCGGTCAACTCTATTGGGATGAGAGAAATCGCAGAGCCGTTTTCAGCTACAATCCAACTTTTATCAAAAAGGGGACAGACATCGCACCTTTGACAGCTTCTGTGAAGGGAAATACAGCCAAAGGGCACCCAATCACCGGCAATAAAGAGAAACTCTTTCAAGGGCTTCCTCCATTCATTGCCGACTCCCTGCCTGACAAATGGGGTAACAAGGTGTTTGAACAATGGGCAGCACAAAACCGTATTTCAATAAAGCAATTATCACCTGTTGACAAATTGTCGTTCATTGGGAAAAGATGTATGGGTCATCTGCATTCCCTGCGTCCGTTCTCAAGGTCGCCTTCAACCATACCACTGGATGGACGTACGCTTTGCGGGATGATGTAGAACTTAGCCTTAATCGTGTTCTGGAATTGCAAATGAATTCCGGACAAAAAGACATCAAATTGCGCTGAATATCTCTTGATTGATAAATACTGAGTCCACTTTTTAAAGTGGACTCAATTAATAAGATACATGAGCTTACGAACAAAATTATTTGAGCCTTAGAGAAAACTATTCTCCACGGCTTTTGTTTTAATTTTGCTTCATAGAAAGGAATACATAAAATCAACAGAGAATATGGAAAAAGTGATATTAAATAATGGTATAGAAATGCCCCTTTTAGGATTCGGTGTATATCAGGTAACCGATGCCAATGAATGTGAAAAAAGTGTGCTTGATGCTATCGATGCCGGATATCGGCTCATTGATACTGCTGCTGCTTATGGTAATGAGCAAGCTGTAGGAAAAGCCATCAAAAAAAGTGGTGTAGCAAGAGCTGAACTCTTTATCACCACCAAGCTATGGGTACAGGATGTGACTTATGAAAGGGCTAAAAAGGCTTTCGAAAAATCATTGAAAAATCTGGAGCTGGATTATCTGGATTTGTATCTGATACATCAACCTTATGGCGATGTACACGGTGCCTGGCGTGCAATGGAAGAATTGTACAAGGAAGGAAAAATAAGAGCCATCGGTATTAGCAATTTTCCACCGGATCGGGTAATGGATATGATTGTATTCAATGAGGTTATTCCGGCAGTCAATCAGATAGAAACTCATCCTTTCAATCAGCATATCGAAACTCAAAAGTTTTTGGTAGAAAATAAGGTTCAAATAGAAGCGTGGGGACCGTTTGCCGAAGGACGGAATGATATTTTCAAAAACGAACTTTTGGCTTTAATTGGTCAGAAACATAACAAATCCATTGCACAGGTTATTCTTCGTTGGTTGACTCAACGGAGTGTCGTGGCTATTCCCAAATCAGTGCGTAAAGAACGTATCGTTGAGAACTTCTGTATTTTTGACTTTAAACTAAATGCAGAAGAAATGAAAACTATTACAACTCTTGATACAGGAAAGAGTTTGTTTTTCGATCATCGAGATCCGGCAATGGTGAAGTGGTTAGGTGAACGAAAGCTTGACATTTAATTTTAAGAGAATGAAAATGGCAAATTCAAAGAGTCTGATTGCTTGCTATTCGCGCAAAGGACAAAATCATGTGAATGGAAGCATAGTGAATCTTCTGAATGAATCAAGCATTCACAAGGACGGGCGAACAGGAGCCGGAATGCCATGCCGCCGGACAACGGAAGCGCTCAACTAATTCGAGATGGAATCTGTTGATGCTGTTTTTGGTATTATAATCTTTTTAAACCGTACGGCATACGCACTGAAATAGCCCAAAGCACCATTTGAAAGATTCGTGACCGGATTGGACAAACTCGTCGACGTACTTCCGTTTTGCAGTGCTGTTCTGAAATAATTGTATACATTTTTATCAACACATTGCAGAGATACCAAAACGGTATCACCCTCTTTTAGTTGATGCGGATCGGATGACAGTGAAAAGATTATTTCCTCGCCATCACTGAGGCGGTCGGAAATAGTAGTGCCCAAGGTATGAAGTGTAGTATCTCTGCTTGCTGACTGAACTCTTGTAATCTCTTCAAAAATGTGATAATAATTATCAACATCTTTAGTGTCGAAAAAGCTGACTAAAAGACTAAGATCATTTGAAACAGATCCACTTGCTACAACAATGTTGTAAATGAATACAGACTCTGGCATGGTCGAAGTCGCAGAATAGTTCTCGCCATTGCTGGTCACGGACAGCGTATAAGTCCTGTTTTGAACACCCTGCAATTTGGAGGTTTGGTAAGTGCCGGCAGTAACTTCTTTTAGCGTATCGACATTTCCCGCATCGTCGCTTATGACAACAATAGCTCCTGTAACAGGTGGAAATGTATTGTCCTGGTCATAATTGACCGTTTGAGATAAAGTTACCGTATACGGACCGGACTGATCTGAAATGCTTCCGTCGATGACAATTTTAGGCGAAGCTGAATTCAGGTCTACATTGATTACTTGCTGGCAAGAGCTTAGACCAATAAGAAAGGTTATGATATAAATCCTATTCAGGTATTCGGAAATATTATATCGTGTTTGCATAACCGTTAGAATTTAAAATTATAAGTAACGGAAGGTACAATCTTAAACAAGGTAGTCTGGACAGCCTCCGTTCGCTGGGGATTGTCCGGATCTGTCTGAAAGGTAATGCTATAGGCGTTGGAACGGTTATAGGCATTGTATAAAGAGAAGGTCCAGCTTGACTCTTTGGTGGCTGTTTTCTTTAGAATGTAAGTGGCGGAAAGATCCAGCCGGTGATAAGGGGGCATTCTGTAGCCGTTTCGTTCTGTGTAATAATTCAGGACGACTCCGTCTATCTGGTATTTTCCACTTGGAAAGGAAACTGGATTCCCTGTTAAATAAACCCAGTTGGCTGAAAATGTCCATTTCGGGGAAAAATCATAAATGCCTACCAAGGATATATTTTGAGTCCTGTCTTGGGTAGAAGGATAATAATGGTTCAAATTGATTCCTTCAAACCTTTGTTCCGCCCGCGACAAAGTGTAACTAAGCCAACCTGTAAATATACCATATTTCTTTTTTGCGTAAAGCTCAAGACCATAAGCCCTGCCGTTCCCTCCAAATAGGAGCTGCGATTCTACATCCTCGTTGAAATTCAATTGTGCTCCGTTTTTGTAATCTATCAGGTTCTCAAACTTTTTGTAATATATTTCTGCAGACAATTCGTAGGCATCGTCATTAAAGTTCCTATAATATCCGAAAGAAAACTGATCTGCCGTTTCTGGTTTCATATTGTTGCTGCTTGGGAACCATAAACTTGTTGGATTACTTGTTGTCGAATTTGTAATTAGGTGCAGATTCTGTGTGTTTCTGTCATAGGATGCCTTAATGGAACTATTATTTGTCAACAGATAAGTAAAGGCCAAACGCGGTTCAAGATTAAAATAAGTTTTAATAAATTTTCCGGAAGCATAATTTGTACTGTCTGATACATTCCCATCTGCATTATAGGTATGGAAAGTACCCGGGCCGAGAAGGCTGAAGGCCGTTAAACGAAGGCCTAAATCCATTTTAAACCTGTTGGTAAGGTCAAACGCGTCAGAGAGATAGGCTGCATTTTCCCAGCAATATTTGTTGGTTAGATTGTAAGAGCTTGAACCTGATTTTAAAGTGCCCGGAACTATCTGGTAATACGTAGAATTATATCCGAATTTTACTTTATTGTTCACACTGGCATAGTATTGAAAATCTTGTTTTAGACTAAAATCCTGAATAATTGATTCTATGTTAATGCTATTGGTGCGGTCAATGGCAACGTTGTCATTGTAATTGCTATAAATAAGTGATGTGTTTGAAAATAGTTTTTGATTGAAAAGGTGGTTCCACCGAAAGGTGCCTGCCGTGTTGGCCCAGTTGAGGCCATAGGTGCTGATGCCCAATGCATCTTTTCCAAAATAGCCTGACAGGAAAATCCGGTTGTTATTATTGATCTGGTAGTTGGCTTTGACATTTAAGTCGTAAAAATAAAGGCTGGCCGTTTTAGTCAACGAGTCTTTGGAAAGTTTCAGAAACAGGTCTGCATAAGTTCGTCTTGCAGAAATGGAAAAAGAACCTTTGTCTTTTACAATCGGACCTTCTACATTGATTCTCGAGTCAATAAGTCCGATTCCGCCGCTTACGCCAAATTTTTTATCATTCCCGTCATTCATCTTAATATCTAAAACGGAAGAGAGCCGACCCCCATATTCGGCTGGTTCATTTCCTTTATAAACTGTGACATCTTTAATAGCATCGGAATTAAAAACGGAGAAAAAACCCATTAAATGGGAGGCATTATAAACTGTCGCTTCATCCAGAAGAATCAGATTTTGATCGGAAGCGCCGCCCCGGACATAGAATCCGCTGCTGCCTTCACTGACAGGCTGTATTCCGGGAAGTAGTTGTATCGTCTTAAGTATGTCTCTTTCACCAAAAATAACGGGAATATTATTGATCTCTTTCATGCTGAGTTTCTGAACACCCATTTGTGTGCTTGTAACATTTTCATCTCTCCGGCTACTTGTAACAACGACTTCCTGAAATTCCTTTGGTTGCTCTGCAAGGAGAAAATCCATTCTAACAGAGCTTTTTAATTCTATTTGTTGCGTTTGTGGGGCGTATCCCATAAACTGGGCAAGGATTTGGTATTTTCCGGCAGGTAAAGTAATTGAATAAAAACCGTATGCATTAGTAATAGCATGGACACCTTTAATTTCTTTGATGGTTATGGTTGCTCCAATCAAATCTTCTCCGGTTCGAGTATCCTTAACGTTTCCGCTTATTATAAGCTTTTGTTGTGCATACATAGGGTAGACAAGCAGCAGCAATAAGGTTGTCAAAAGGAGTCTTGTCTTTTCCATATAAATCTTTTTATGGCTGTTTTCAAACAATTCCAAAGATAATTATTAAGTGGCTACGTATTGTTTGAATCTATTTATTTTATACTAACTTTATACCCTTGTTATTAAATATCTTAGATCTGGCTATCATGAAAAAACATCTTCTCTTTTGTCTGTTCCTTGTTTTATGCTATAACTCTTTTGCCAAACCATCTTTTACACAAAGTAAATACCTGATTGGCTGTCTGGATAATGGGACAACCGGAACGGTACATCCCGGGACGGCTGATTATCCTCTGGTGTTTTATCCCGACAGGGATAGTGAGACGGCAACGGATTCTGATTACTGGTTGGTAAAGGATTTAGGGTCCGGGAAGTATACCTTTCAGAATTTTGCGACATCGAAGTATATTCAATACAGTAGTTCTTCAGCAGACCGAACGTCATTGATATTGGTGGATTCATTGCAAACCGACGAGTCTACCTCTTTTACCATGGAATTAAAGCAGACCAACAATTTAAGCTATTATGTGATCCGTTCTGTGAGTAATACGGCTAAAATATGGGATAGAAGAGAACCGAGTTTTAGTGGACTGTACCCGGTAGGAACGTATTCCGGTACAGGCTCGAACAATGAGTGTTTCCTTTTTTATAATATGAGCGGGGATGCCGTAATAGATGACGGGAATGTTCCGGTAACAATGCCGACTGTTGGGCCGTCATTGGGTACACTTAAAAGCTTGCTGGATACCTTGAGTTTTGATGGAAAGGTTCCTGTCGTAAATACGGCGAAAAAAGAATTTTACCTTACAATCCCAGCGAGTCAAATGGGAACAAATGTTACTATGAAGGTTTTTTATTCAGCCAAAAACAGCCATGATACTTTGTATATCAATGGTACCCCGGTGGTCAGCGGCTCGAGCTATACCTTTAACAATGTTTCTGGAACTGCAACAGATACGATCCGTATTCAGGACGGAACGTCTGTATCAGCTTCAGGAACAATCGTTTTCAGTAGTTTTCCTTTTGTTCAGCTGTACTCGGATTTAACGATTACAGCAACCTATACTTTAGGTCGCATCGTAGTGACAGAGCCCGATAAGACCGGTTCTGCAGAATATTTATTATCCAATTTGAAAACCAGGGGGGCTTATTCTTCCTCTTTGCCGAAAAAGGCTTATGCGATTAAGTTGAAAGACGTTGATGGAGCGACATCTCTGGATCGTTCTTTCTTTGGCTTACGGAGTGACAATAACTGGATTCTGGATGCCATGGGGATTGATCCGTCAAGAATGAGGAACCGGGTTTCTACGGATTTGTGGAATGCTTTTTCAACCCCGACTTATTATGCGGCGCAGGAACCGACTATGGTTAACGGGACCAGAGGAACTTATGTGGAAGTTTTTTTGAACGATTCATACAATGGACTTTACTGTATGACGGAAAAAATTGACAGGAAACAATTGAAACTTAAAAAATACAAAGCTGCCACGAGTACAACTGCAGTGATACAGCGCGGAGGCTTGTATAAAGCTGACGACTGGAGTATCGCTACACTTCTGGGAAATGGTAGTTTTAATAATTATAGCGGGATACCAACCTATAGCAATACGATAGACACATGGAGCGGCTTTGAAGATAAGTATCCTGATCTTGGTGATGGGGAACCAATAGAATGGAAGCCATTGTATAATGCGGTGAATATGTCTTCCTATCTGACCAATGATGCAACTTTCAGTTCGAATATCGCCTCCTATTTTGATTTGCCGGTGTTCCGGGATTATTATCTGTTTATTGAACTGATGCTTGCCTCCGACAATCAAGGAAAAAACACTTATTTATCGGTTTATGACCAGACCGCATCTCCTAAAATGAGTCTGACACCCTGGGATTTGGACGGGACATGGGGGAGACGTTGGGATGGCTCGACTTATGTGACTTATGCCGATCAGTCATTTGACACCTACGTGATTAATAATGAGCATGGACAGAATAACTTGTATCTTCGTCTGAAGAGCTTGAATTTAGGGAGTTTTAATGATCAGTTGAAAAGTCGTTACAAGGAGCTTCGTGGTACTTATTTTAGTTATGACCAACTAATCGGACGCTTTCAAAGTTATTTTGACAAGATTAAGACAAGTGGGGCATCCAATAGGGAGGTAACTCGCTGGGGTAGTGTAAATGGGGTGTCGCTGGGCAGCACTTTTGACATATCTTTTTTGTCGACATGGATTGCATCGCGCCTAAGTTATTTGGATAATCAATATTTAGGCGGACCTTATACTGCCCTTACTGATGTGACGGCCTCAAAAATTAAATTGGCACCAAATCCTGTTCATGACTGGCTGACGGTTAGTAACATTCAGCAAGATGACAAGGTCCAGATACTATCTGTTCAGGGAAACCTTCTTCAACAAATCCTGTCAAAGAGCGACCGGGTTACGGTGGATATGAGTGCTTACGCTCCAGGAATTTATTTGGTTCGGGTTGAAGGAACTACAATTAAGGTTGTAAAAAAATAGTTTATTTATAAATAAACTATTTTTCCAATTCCTTGTGAACCAAGGCGCTGGCACCTACGATAGCAGCGTCACCTGCTTTTAGCTGGGATGGCAGAACTTTGACTTTGTTTCTAAATATTGTAAGGAGGTGCTTTTCCATGCTTTCACGTGTCGGCCTAAAAATGTATTCACCGGCAGCAGTTGGTCCGCCAAATAAGAAAATAGCTTCAGGACTGGTATGATGAACCGTATCGGCCAGACCTTGTCCAAGCCATTTACCGGTTTGTTCAAAAACTTCCAGTGCCACAGCGTCGCCTTTTTCTGCTGCTTCAAAAATTATTTTAGAATTAAGTTCGTTGAATGATATATTTGCCAGCAGACTGTGAGAAGCATTGTCACGTGCAATTATTTCGAGAGCGGTACGTTTCATTCCCGGAGCTGAACAATATGCCTCCAGGTGTCCTTTGCCGCCACATCCGCAAAGGCGGCCATCAGGTATCAGCGTTGTATGACCACATTCTCCCGCAAATCCGTCATTACCATAAACCATTTTTCCATCAACAACAATGCCGCTTCCAACTCCCGTACCAAGGGTATACATCACAAAGTTTTTCATGCCTTTTGCACCTCCGTATATCATTTCACCCAAAGCTGCTGCATTTGCATCATTGGTCAGGACGATAGTCTCCATATTAGGAAATTTTTCTTTTAATAGTTTTACAAAAGGTATAACTCCTTTAAAAGAAAGATTTGGCGCATATTCAATAGTCCCCGTATAATAATTGCTGTTCGGGGCCCCGATACCTATCCCGAGTATATTAATATCTGCATTTGTCAGTTCGATTGACTTGATTAGCCCTTTGATTGACTCGGCAAGATCTGCGATATACTTGTTTATATCACCATGAGCAGGCGTCAAAATACTATCCTTAACCAAAACATTTCCTTTAGAATCAACGACTCCAATAGCCGTATTGGTTCCGCCAACATCTACCCCGATAGCTACATCTTTCATAATAGTGCGTTTTTCAATAAATTACAAAATTGGTTTATATTCTTTTTTTTACATTCTCGACCAGTTTCTTAATAGCTTCTGTTTCCTGTTGCATCGAAATAATGAAACTATTTTCATCAATTGTCCCAATCGCAGCTTTCATTTCAACCGGGTTTCTGAAAGTGGATTTGACAAATGGGTTTTTATAGTCCTTGTTTCGTGAAATATACACTTGATCACAAACAAACTGCTGAATATCAATAAATCGATCCAAAGCTGACAGCCATTGCGCTTCGGTAAGTGTTTCCGTTTTGTACTGCCCGCAAAGAACGGCAAATGCATGTTTTTGCTTATCCAAAGGATATTGGTCCCATAGTTTGTCATATAAGTCATGAATATCTTTCCAGGAAGTCAGTTTGCCGGAGCCGATGTCAGAACGGATTTTATCTAAATCTTTTTTTTGCATGATCTGACCTCCGAGATTAACCCACTCTTCCTCACGCTTTCCTTTTAGATTCTTACACATGGACGAAAAGGTTGCTTCCGGATGTGATTCCATATATGCCAACAAATTTTTTATTGCGTAATAGATCATCATTTCTTCATAAGCATGCCATGCATTATAGGTCTTTAGAATTACGACTTTCCGTTTGGAATTTTCCATATTTTCGCCATATACATCAAGACTTTCGACGATCTTTGCATCTCCCGACAGTAGATCACGTCCGGATTTTATCAGATCTTTATCTTTTATGTTATCTGTTGATTTTCCGTTTGCACGCAAATAAGCCTTCGCAGTCCAGATTTCCAATAATTGTCTGGCATTTGCAATTTCTTCAACCGTATCAGGAGCCAATGGCTCAAATTCTATATGCTGGATTTTATTTATCCGTTTGTCCCGATCTTTATATTTCCTGGAATTTCGAGCCAGAGCATACATATTATACATCCACCAATATGCAGGCATAACCTCCAGATGGTCTTTTGATGTATTGTTGTTCAATAAGGAAAACGGAAGTTGAATGTCAAGTTCAAAAGGATAATCGGCTTTGGAAAGTAATGTAAAGGAAGCAAAGCGACAAGAGTGTTTGACACTGGCACATAATCCAGGCCAGAAACCACGGCCAGCCTGAATTTCATGGTCATTGGAACGGCTATTGTGATTGGAGCCGATGGTAGCACCGGCAGCCAGATTGCTTTGCCCCATGACGAGTGATGCGATGAGAAAAGAATTGTTGTGATGCTGCTCATGAGCGGGGAAGATCAGGTTATTCAAGACTTCACAGCAGGAAATCGTTGAATTGTCGCCTAAAAACGTGTTTAAAAGCCTGGCCCCGTATTTCAGGTTTGAGTTGTTGCCTATAACGAAACATACGGCTATTGAGCCATAATCGATCTGGCAACCAAAGCCAACAATTCCATTAACCAGTTTTGCGCCTTCTCCGATTTTTGTAGATTCAGCCTCTGACGAATGGATGGTCAGATTCTGTAATTTGCTGGCGCCTTCAATGAGGCAATGAGAATCAATTTTTACGTCCTTAATAATAAGTGAGTCCTTAACAACACAATTATTACCTGTGGTTCCATAGTATCCGCGGTGATAATCCATGCTATTTTGAGTAATCTCTTTAAGGTTCTTCTGTAAATTCAGGTCATCGATATATTTTGCCCATAAGTAGGCATCGGCTGTTAACATGCCGTCAAATGGAAGGACTTTTCTGCAACCACTTTCGTTCATCAACTCCATCCATGTGCGTTCACTTTCTGTCTCGCCTTCTTTTATGATGCCGTTTCCGAATTTTGCGTGATCAGAAACGCTCATTTCGCCTATATTTAAAAGGATGCTGTCGTCACCTATAATATAATGAGCCAGGTAATGAACATTATGTATTGCAACATCATTCCCGATATCGCAGGATATAATGAGACTGTTGGTTATGCCGGAAGGAACTCTTAAATCCTCCTGTTGAAGAACAATATTACGGATACATCCGATTCTGACGAGTCCGAAAAAACGGGAATCTCTTATTTGTTCTGGTCTGAAGGAATCCGTTACCAGAATGTTTTCCCAGCTATTGGCTGAATTGTTGTTTTTCTCCAGTCTTTCAATTTCAGTTGAAGTTAAGTGCCGCCATTCGGGCTGTGGAGAGATGGTTTGCTTATTCCGCAGGTAATTCTCATCTTTTCCAAAAGGAATATATTCCGGTGAAATGAAATTTTTGTCCATGTTGTCCGGGGACAATATCAAAACGCTGTTCATTTGTTGACTTTTAATTCGTAATTATCCAAGAGCCAGGTTATAGTTCATGCATTGGACAATAAAGGTTTTTCGCTGTGCACTTTATTTAAAACTATCAAATGTATAAAAACCATTCTTATTTTTCATTTTTCCGGCTTTTTTTCTTCTATATGGATTCGTTAACGTGTAATCTTAAGCGTATACTTTATTTATTTATAATTATTAATACATTAAAAATAAAACAATATAATAGTTTGTTATAGAAAAATAATCATATATTTGCCAGAAAATAATTATATGATGAATAGACAGAATTTTCAACAAATAAAAGCGGGTTTCGTAATCAAAGAGATTGGAAATGAATTGATGCTGGTGCCCTTATCAAGCAATGTCTCGAAAATGAATGAGCTATTCACGATGAATGAGACGGGTAAGTTTATCTGGGAGAATCTGAATGGCGGTATGGATATGGAAGCTCTGATACTAAATATGTCTGAGACTTTTGATGTTGCGCCAGATCAAGTCCGCCAGGATATCCTGTTATTTCAGGAAAAACTATCTCAAATGTTGTCCTGTAAATTATAGCTTATGAATCTGGTTGTTGCAGATTTTCTGATACAAATAAATGCTGGTTTTCCTTTGCAGATAGATGCTGGCTACGTTCCATATATACAAGTACATAACACAAATTGTCCGGATGTCATAATTGAGTGCCGGCAGGGTTTGCCTATCGGGTTATTTGATGACTGTAAAATACTTTTCGAGGCTAATAACGGGCATCATAAATTTTATACCATTGTGCGTTATGGCGAAGGATTTGGTTTTCTAATATATAGCCAGCAGTTTCCTGATGAGATTCAGCAAATCGCCTTACTTGACAAGGATTTAAAACAATGGGAAATATACACAAGACCCGAGTTGGATGGATCTATAGATCCGATGAAATATCCGATGGGTCCGATTGTGCTTTATTATCTTGTCATCAAAAATGAGGCAATCATGATTCATGCGTCCGGAATTTTTGACGGAGAAAAAGGCCGCCTGTTTACAGGTTTTTCAGGTACCGGAAAATCGACTATGGCAAAACTCTGGAAGCATAATGGCAGTACGATCATTAATGATGACCGTCTCATTATCCGGAAAAACGGAAATCGTTACGTGATGCACAATACGCCGATGTATTATGCTGACCAGCCTATGTCAGCTTCGGTCGATGCCATTCATTTGATCCGGCATTTTCCGAAAAACACGACACAATGCATCAAAGGTGTTAAAGCTGTTTCCAGCGTAATGGCCTTCTGTATCCAGAACAATTTCGACAAATTATTCATTCAGAATTGCATTGGCTTTATTTCCGGACTTTGTACCTCTGTTCGTGTCTACGAAACAGGTTTTGTGCCGGATACCAGTATTGTCAGTTTCCTAAACGGGCATGAAGATTGAAGCAAATATAAACCGGAATAGGGCAGAAAGTGCTGAACTGCCAGGGAATGGGAGCGTCACGATGTTTAAGATGCAAGGTAACAGTATGTATCCTGCACTCTGTGACGGAGATTTTGGTATTGTACAACCTTGTAACCCAAAAGTTTTGCATATAGGTGATGTGGTGGTTTTACGCAGGCAGGGCAAGTATATAGCTCATCGGCTTATAAAAATTGAAACCTTCAGAAACGAAATGCTCTTCACAACCCAGGGAGACAAAAATAAATTTTCAGATCCGCCTTTTCGGGAAAATGTGCTATGTGGCCGTATCACATCTTTCCGACGGGGTGATACAATTGAAAGCGTCTTTAGCTTTCCTCAGCGAATATATTGTTTCAATTCCTTGAATTTTAGGCTTGCAGCTCTTTTTTGCAGAAATATAAGGTTTTTTATTATTCTTCATCGGAAACGGCTAAACACAACGAGCCGTTCTTTTGTAAATAATTTGGAAATTATAGGTTTAACAGTCCGTAAACAATTTATAGCCAACCTCATTTTATCGATTTTACAGGGTGTTGTACCTTTTGCACTTATCGTTTGTGTTAAATGGCTGGTTGATGTCCTCACCAAGTCCGGCGGAGCTATCCCAATGTCGTGGATGAACCAAAATATTTTGCTTGTGTTGACAGCGTTGATGTTTTTGTTAAGTGGTATCCTTTCTGCTTTAAATGGCTATTTCCGTGGAAAACTTTCCTGTGCTGTTACCCGTCATGCGCACGAACTGTTGCATCGAAAACATACAGAACTTAATTTGTCGTACTATGAAAATCATATCCAACAAGATAAGATACACAGAGCCGCCCGTGAAGCGGATTATCGCCCTGTCAAAATCATGAATGAATTGCTGGCTATGGCCAAATCAGGTATATCCTTGATCGTTATGGTATTGTTGTTTTTCCATATCAAATGGTATTTGGTGGCACTTCTTTTGCTGGCTATTGTTCCGGGAGTTCTGGTCCGTTTGAAATATGCCGGTCGCTATTACCGGTTACAGAAAATTCAAAGTCCGGAGGAGAGACAAAAATCTTATTACAACCACATTCTTACAGGTATACCTTTTGCCAGGGAACTTCGTTTGTTCGGTTTCTCTGCTGTTTTTCTGAACCGTTTTGATCTGCTTGAGGAAAAATTGCACAATGAAAGACAACAGCTTCAAAGATCAGAGATGTTTGCTGATATTTTTGCACAGATCTTTGCCGTATTTCTTGTCTTTTCCTCCTTGATCAGTGTTGTTTACCTGATGGCCGCAGGAAAAATATCCATCGGTGTAGTCGTTATGTTTTTCTTTGTTTTTCAGCGCGGATATTCTGTCATTAATGAAGCTTTCCATTCTATGACTGAGCTGATAGAAGACAGTACTTTTCTGAATGATTTTATTGATTTTATAAATCTACCCTTGCTGGATAAAATTGCTGTAGCCAAACAGCCCAAACCTTTAAGAAGCGGCATTTCAGTGGAAAATGTTTTCTTCCATTATGAGACAAGTAAACGAGATGCACTGATCGATGTAACTCTGAATATTCCTGCCGGCAAGACCGTGGCTTTTGTGGGAGCAAACGGCTCAGGTAAAACGACACTCATCAAATTGCTTTGTGGTTTTTATACGCCTCAGAGAGGTACAATCCGATACGATGATGACGATTTGAATGAATTGGATCGAGTGGCTTTAAGAGAGCAAGTCACCGCTGTGTTCCAGGACTTCGCCCTTTACAATATTACGGCCGGGGAAAATATTGCATTGGGCAATATCATGCAACCCTTTGATTTGGTCAAAGCTAAAATAGCAGCTGAGGATGCTGGTGTCGCAGATATTCTTGATCAACTTCCAAATGGGTATGAGACGATGCTGGGTAATTTATTTAAAACCGGCGAAGAGCTAAGTATTGGTCAATGGCAGAAAATTGCCATAGCCCGTGCTTTCTACAGAAATTCTCCAATCCTTTTTATGGATGAACCTTCCAGTGCCCTTGACGTAAATTCCGAGAAACAATTATTAAACAAATTAAAAGATTTGTCTAAAGGCAAAACCGTTGTCATCATCAGTCACCGTTTGTCTACCGTACGATGGGCCGACATTATCTATGTCCTTGACAAGGGGCGGGTGGTTGAATCTGGTTGTCATGATGAGCTAATGGAGAAAAGCGGGAAATACTTCGAACTGATTCAGACCTCTAAAGAGTTTGATTAGTTATACTAAAACAATTCAGGGCAACATTTTACTGCCGCCCTGAAACTTACCATCATTTGAAAGATGGTTCTCTTATTTAAATACGGCATCTTTTATTGTCGGCGTTCCTTCAATTATGCCGCTACCTTTTCCAATAAATGTTTTTGTATCACCCATTGCAAGAGTTCGGGCTTCTTCCGAGTTTTTAACATAAACGAAAACTTCATCAGTCCTTTCCTGGTCAGTAGATAAAATAACATATAAATGTTTGGTTTGATCCATGCTCATACTTGCTACTTTTCCTGTAATTTCAATAGTATTGCCCTTGTATTCCTTATCGGCTGCAGTTACATTGCTTTTATAATCCGTATAATATTTAGAAGATAGAACTACCTTTGGGGCAGAGTTTATTGCCGCTTTTTTGTTAGTTTGTTCAGTTGGAACAGTAGCCGGCGTCCTGTTTTTGTATTTATTTGTAATAAATACAATGATTAATAAGGCGATTATTACGGTAATTACTGTTTTCCAAAAATTCTTAATGCTTGAGCTTTTAAATAAGGCATAAAGGCCAACGGGGAAAAATACAATGATCAGTAACGCAACTAACCATATCTTGTCGTACCATTTTTCATTTTCAGGAATGAGAGCGTTTGTGAGATTCTCAACATATTCCTTTGCATCATCTGTGCTAATCCCGTAAGAGTTACAGCATTCCTTTACGGCCTGATTTTCCCCTTCTGTCTTAAAGACTTCAATAATACGATTGTCAATTTCTTCTGTGTTTTTCATAGTGTTGATAATTAGGTTGTTATAAAATAATATATAAGCGGTCACATAAAAGCCTCGCTTAAATAAGCCTATCAGATTTCATGGTTTAGAGTTCATAATTCATCAAATATACATTGAATTTTAAGATTCTATTCTCCTATAACAGAAAAATAAAATATATTTTTTACACTTAACCCATCATATTATTATGGGGCGAATGTTTGGTTTTTTAAAGTGAAGAGTTTAAGCACGTTAAAAGATTTAGGCATAGACTCCATAAGTTTAAGGTCACCTGATGTGGTCATGCTTGCCATTTTTCAGATCTGGAACAGATCATGAACAAGTATCTATATCTTATGAGTCTTCAAACCAATAATCAAAAATGAAAAATGCCGGGAAATGAAAATTAGGGCGATTAATAGATTCTGTTATTAATCGCCCTGAGGAAATTCTGAGGAACAGCAGACAAAAGGCAGGTCTCACTCCAAATGCCGGAACCAAGATTATTAACACTAATACAAATATCTTCTCTTATTCCAATGTTTTCACAATCAGGTGAGATTGTGTTCTTCCTGATATATATATATGATGTGTAGCTTTGATATAATCAGATTCCTTTGCATGATAAATATCGATGAACTGTTGCGGATTACGGTCTACCAAAGGGAACCATGAACTTTGTACCTGTACTTGTATTTTATGACCCCTTAAGAATGTATGGGCAACATCACGAAGTTCAAACTTGACTTCTGTAATTTTACCTGGTATCAATGGCTCCGGATTAGTAAGACTATTTCTAAATTTGGCACGAATGACATCCGCACGGATTAACTCTTGGAATTCACTTAATTGGACATTCGGTTTTGTCGTTGAATTATTTTCCGCAGTTTCGGGAAAAACATCAATGACTTTAACCACAAAATCAGCATCAGTTCCTGTTGTTGATACATATAAATCTGCAACAATAGGTCCGGAAAGTGTTACGTTTTTATCAAGTGTATCTGAGGTATAAACGAGCACATCGGGACGAGTCGCTGCAAAACGTTGATCTTCTATCATATATTCGGCACCAGGATTAGTTCTTATTTCCGATGTAAAAGGTACAGGCTTTTTGGGATCACTCACATATTCATCAAATGTATCGACACCTGTTGTATCTGCCGAGAAAGACACCTTACCATGCTGACTTAAATATATATTTTCATCATGTGCATTAACTGGCGGCCATTGCTGATATTTTTTCCAAACATTGGTGCCGGTCTCAAAAACAAGAGCTTTAGGCAGTTCTATTGTTCCTTTGCCTTTCAGGTAAAAATTAAAGAACGGCAATTCAACACTATCACGATAATAGACGGATGTCTCAGATCCGAAATCAATGTTGCCGAAGGACTTTCCAGTACCACGTGCAAATCCGCCATGCGACCAAGGTCCCATCACTAATCTATTATCAGCATCAGGACTATTCTTATTGATGGCTTCAAATGTTTTTAAGGGTCCGTACAAATCTTCCGCGTCGAACCAACCACCTACGGCTAAAACAGCTGGTTTTACATTTTTCAGATGAGGCAGTGGTGTTCGGCTTTGCCAATATGAATCATAGGTTCCATGGTTCATAAAGTCTATCCAAACAGGAATTTTATTTTTATAGTATTTGTCGTTCAGATCGGTGAAAGTTCCATTTCTTAGAAAGAACTGATAACCATCTTTTGTCCCGATATCAAATCGTTCTGCTGGTTTTGTCGTAGGTTCGGGACGAATTTGCCCAAAGTTCGAGAAAAAGAGAAAATTACCGAGGAAGAAAGCCCCATTATGTGTAATGTCATCTCCAACAAACCAATCGGTAACGGGAGCTTGGGGAGAAACGGCCATTATTGCCGGATGGCCACTCAAAAGAGTTTGCGTAGCATAAAACCCGGGATAGGAAATACCCCACACACCTACTCGACCATTATTGTTGGCAATATTTTTAAGAAGCCAATCGACTGTATCGTAGGTGTCTGAGCTCTCGTCAATATCTTTTTTCCCCTTTTTATTGGGAATATATGGTCGTGTATCTACAAAGTTCCCTTCTGATTCCCATTTTCCTCTTACATCCTGATATACGAATATGTAGCCTTCCCGTATAAACGATGCCGACGGGCCCAAAGCGTGCTTGAATTCAGTTTCTCCGTAAGGTGCCACAGAATAGGGTGTACGACAAAGGATAAAGGGATATTTATGGGTATTATCCTTGGGTATATAAATAGAGGTAAATAGCTTTACGCCATCGCGCATGGGAATGCGTCTCTCAATTTTAATATAATTATCACGTATATAGGCAGAATCTTCTTTGTTTATGTAACCCCAGCCATTCTCCGGAATGGTTGGGGTTACTTTTGGCTGACTTTGGGTAAACGCAATATTTGGCAAAATAGTCAATAAAAACAACAAAGATAAGAAACGGCCTTGTTTTATGGTCAACGCATTCTTTTTCATTGCTTTAAAATTTATTGAGCTTTAAATTTATCCCAATTAAGTTCATTATCGGGTATGGCCAATTGTGTAAATACAGCACCACTATCCTGAGCAACAGGGATCTCACTTAAACGATTATATCTTCGAAGGTCAACCCAACGATGTGCTCCAGGTTCAAACCATAAAGAATAACGTCGTTGAAACAATATTTCCGTAATTAAACTATTCAAATCGGTAGCGCCAGTATAGGGAGCCAAATTTGCAGAAGCACGGATCACATTTATTGCCTTTACGGCATTATTTGTTTGAGTTAATTGTGCAGAAGCTTCCGCATAAATCAATATCAGCTCTTCATTTCGGATATACTTAATTGGCGAAGTTGCACTAGTCCACCGTTTATCCTGATATTGGCTTGACAAAGCCACCTTCCCGGCAGTGCTAACCAAAGGGGATGTACGATGGAAAAATTTGGCGGTTACTCTCGAATCGCCAGGAAGGGCATCTGCTATTAATGACGGATGGACTACCGGGCCACTGCTATAAGAGGCATCCAAAACATAATACAAAGGGTTGTTCGTATCTGGTGAATTACCATAGACGTGAGCCGGGCCGAGATCAAGGTCGCCGTTAAGATCAAAAAAAGATTGAGATAATGCGTCCAAAGCTCCTTGCCAGTCTTTCTGATAAATAGAAACCCTTGCAGCAAGTGCGCGATTCACTTTTCTTAATCC
>Ga0302288_1000971_pt1 | contig 20235 bp, 19 predicted proteins | sample III_Fen_N1_1_FD_194549 | JGI IMG/M metagenome (GOLD analysis project Ga0302288, IMG submission 194549) | Peat permafrost microbial communities from Stordalen Mire near Abisko, Sweden - III_Fen_N1_1 | ecosystem: Environmental > Terrestrial > Soil > Wetlands > Permafrost | place: Sweden: Abisko...
GCTAATGGACCATATAAACCTGAACATTACAGATACTAATCACACAAAGGGAACTTAAAAAAAAAGGTCGATTTCATTTAAATGAAATCGACCTTTTTTTAACCTTTAAATTACAAAGTAATGCTATCTTACCCTCAGTCTCTGTCCTTGTTTTAAATGTGTTTTTGAACTAATACCATTCATTCGGCATAATGCTTTTATATTTGTTCCATTACGTGCTGCCACCTTTCTTAAGTTATCTCCCTTTCGAACATTATAGTATTTTGCTGCGGTAACAAATTTGACTTCACGTTGATAATAGAACGACCTTTTTTTTGTAAGCAAATAGGTTTTTTCATGAACTTGCCCGGTGCCGAAATTGATAATTGTTTCAGGATTAATCGCATTTCCCAGATAACGTGTTTCAAAGTGAAGATGAGGGCCGGTAGAGTGTCCCGTATTTCCGCCGTAGGCAATCAATTCTCCTGCTTTGACCTTCTGATTCATATTTACCAGTACGGCTGAAAGATGACCATAAACTGTCTCCAGACCGTTATCGTGTCGAAGTACAATATAATTTCCATAACCGCGTCCTTCATATTCAATAATACGGACTTTCCCCGAAAAAGCTGCACGAACAGTGTCACCCACATTTAATCTGAGGTCGGTGCCGTAATGAAAACGATAACGACGTGGTCCAAAAACCGAAGTTACAGATCCAGGAACCGGAACTACAAAATGAGAACAATCAATCCGCACGGAATCAGGTAGGCTGTCAATCGGAATTTTATAAGGATTTACGTGGTCACTTGTCCAAATATTGTTGTAAATATCATCTGCGGGATGATTTTCCATCAAGTCATCTGTCTGGTCATTCAACATTTGTCGGTAAATGTTGATGGAGTCTTTTTTAGGAATCAGGGAATAATTGAACTGTTGAGCTGCCCCTCCGAATGTTGAGAGGAAGAAAAAGAATATAGGAAAATATTTTTTGAGTGATATGGGCATAAAAAAGGGTTAGTAATGCATAAACTTTTTATGCATAATTTATTAATAAAACAAGAAAACAAGAAAATCAACAACTCAAATTTCATCATTTGCATAAAGAAAGTTCAAACTGTGTTGTTCGAACTCAAAAATTTCAGCGTCGCTAAAAAAGCGAGCCAATTCAGTCGCCGCATTTTCAACCGAGTCAGATGTGTGTACAATATTTTCCTGCACACTTACACTGAAATCACCGCGGATAGTTCCTATGGCAGCTTCTCGACCATTGGTTTTTCCAGCCATTTCGTGTACAATGTGTACCGCATCTAATCCTTTCCAGCAACAAACAATTACTGGAGTTATCATCATCGCATCTTTAATACGTTTAAAAAATGAACGTTGCACTAAATGTGCATAATGATCGGCCAGAATTTCATCTGTCAGTTGTATCATCTTAATTCCACACAATTGCAGGCCTTTACGTTCGAATCGGTGAATAACTTCACCAATCAATCCCCTTTGAATAGCACCTGGTTTTATTATTACGAGTGTTTTTTCCATGACGAAAAGGGTATTTTTTAGTTTGTATTAATTTAAATAACTCCAAAAATAACAAAATGACACATGCGGTCAAAACAAATTCTATTTTCTTAACTTATTGAACCCCAATTTAAGGTATTTGTTTTCATTTTCCGTAATTGGGCAGCTAAAACATAATTTTCTGTTTTCTCAAGTTGTGGATCATTTTCCAAAATTTCCATAGCGGCATTACGGGCAATTTCCAGCATCTTTCCGTCTTGAGCTAAGTTGGCTATTTTCAGATCGAAAGGCATTCCGCTTTGTTGCGTTCCTTCCAAATCGCCAGGTCCACGAAGTTTAAGGTCGGCTTCCGAAATTTCAAAACCATCGTTGGTTCGCACCATGATTTCCATACGTTTACGGGTGTCTGCTCCAAGTTTGTAATCTGTCAATAAAATACAAAATGATTGTTCAGCTCCACGTCCTACTCGTCCGCGTAATTGATGCAATTGCGACAGCCCGAAACGTTGTGCGCTTTCAATTACCATAACCGAAGCGTTTGATACATTTACGCCGACTTCAATTACAGTAGTGGCAACCATTATCTGCGTTTCGCCTGCAATAAATTTTTGCATTTCGTGCTCTTTCTCAGCCGGTTTCATCTTACCATGAACCATGCTTATTTTGTAATCAGGGAAAACTTCACGCATATATACATAACCGCTTTCCAGATTTTGTAAATCAATTTTCTCCGATTCCTGAATAAGCGGATACACAACATAAACTTGACGACCGACATTCACTTGCTTTGCAATAAACTGATTCAGTCCTTGCCGTTTATTTTCGTAATAATGATAAGTCTGAATTGGTTTTCGTCCCGGAGGAAGTTCATCAATGACCGAAACTCTTAAATCACCGTAAAGTGTCATGGCTAACGTTCGGGGAATAGGAGTTGCGGTCATTACCAGAATATGTGGTAACTGGTCGTTCTTTTTCCAGAGCTTGGAGCGTTGCTCCACGCCAAACCGATGTTGTTCATCGATAACTACCAATCCGAGGTTTTTAAATTGAACGGTATCTTCAATCAACGCATGTGTTCCGATAAGAATATTCAATTCCCCACTACCAAGTTTTTCGTGTAAAACTACACGATCTTTCTTTTTCGTTGAACCTGTGAGCAGGGCAATATTGAGTCCGATATCTCCTAAAAAAGCAGTAATACTTGCAAAATGTTGTGTCGCCAAAATTTCGGTTGGTGCCATTATGCAAGCCTGAAAACCATTATCAATAGCCATCAACATTACCATTAGTGCTACCAGTGTTTTTCCGCTTCCCACATCACCTTGTAGAAGTCGGTTCATTTGGCGACCGGAAGCTACATCGATACGGATTTCGCGAATAACTCGCTTTTGAGCATTAGTAAGCTCAAAGGGTAGATGATTGCTGAAAAAAGTATTGAAATAATGACCGATATATCCGAAAATGAAACCTTTAAAGTGTTGATCACGCCATACCGTTTGTCGCAAAATGCTGAGTTGGATGTAAAATAATTCCTCAAATTTAAGTCGCTGACGGGCTTTTTTTAGCAAGTCGGCATTTTTTGGGAAATGAATATTTACCAACGAATCGGTTAGATTCAGTAATGCAAATTTTTTCAATAGATAAGCCGGGAGAGTTTCGGGAATACCGGATTTTATACTCTGAATCACCGGAAAAATGATTTTCTGAAGGGTTTTTGAGTTCAGAAAACTACTCTTCATTTTTTCCGAAGTATTATAAAATGGCTGCAACCCCATTTGCTCGGGTGGCGGCAATTGCGAGGCTAATTCAATTTCGGGATGAACGATATTAAATCGTCCGTTGAAAGCCGACGGTTTGCCAAAAACAACATACTGAATGCCGGTTTTATATTTTTCAACAACCCATTTTACACCCTTAAACCAAACCAGTTCTATGGTTTCGTGTCCATCGGTAAAAATGGCTGTCAGACGTTGTGTGTGCCCTTCACCCACTTTTTCGAAACGGATAATCTGGCCTTTGACCTGAATAAACGGCATTTCTTCCGAAATTTCGTGTAGGTAATAAAACCGACTCCTATCGACATATTTATAGGGATAATGCCGCAACAAGTCCTCGGCACTGCGTATGCCAAGTTCTTTGTCGAGCAAATCCGCCTTTTTCGATCCTACACCGGGCAGAAACTTTATGTCTTGATTGGAGAGATCCATGTTATTTTATCCTGAAATGTATTTTCCTCCCGGAATTTTTCGTAGCACAAAAATTATTACAAATGAACAAGTTAGCACCACAAGTGTCAGCAATGGTAACGAAATTAACGGATGAGTAATGTTCCAGTAAATTCCGTGATCGAATAAAATGTTGATAATTAGAATATGTACCAGATAAATGCCATAACTATAGTTGCTAATATTGCTGTAAATCGTTGAAATAAAGGTGTTTTTAATCCACAAATCTTTTGTCCATACAAAAATAGCTATGGATTGAATCATTGTATTTACCGACAAATAACCATACATGCTCAGGTCGAGACTATGGGCTTTTTGGCTGAAAAAATAAGTTGCAACAGATGAAATAACTACAGTCAAAGCAAAAATTCCAGCTGCCGAAATCCGAATTTTTGAAGAAAAAACAGGCAATTTACTGATATAATAGCCCAAAACGAGATAGCCACTGTTCAAAAAATATCCTAGAAATTTGCTCCCATAATCGCTCGACCAGCTATACATATTCATTGGGACAGATTTGAGAACATAAGCCAGCACCGCCCAAAGTAGCAAGATATTTGAAATGGCTGACAAGTTCAGTTTCCGGAGTCCTTTTCCTATGAATGGCACGAAGAGGTAAATAAACAAAATCATGTAAATATACCAGAAATGTTTTGATACACCTTCTTTCAAAAAGAGGTTAATGCCCCATTGCAGTGTGCCCTGAAAATCGTGCGGTTGAATTTTGGGTGAAAGATTCACCCAACGGTACACCCAATAAACCACTATCCAAAACAAGAAAGGAACGAGCACACGCAGCACACGCTTTTTGTAAAACTCGCCAAGCTTATATTCTTTGCCTAACATGGTAGCTCCGCTGAGCATCAAAAACAACGGAACAGCAAAACGAAGCGCAGAATCCGCCACATTACCTATCCACCAGTAAGGCATATTTCTTCCGTAAGTCATTTTTACTAATGGCGATGAGAGATGGATGATAATTACACCAAGCATGGCTAATGCCCGAAGTGTGTCGAGATATTGTATGTTATTGGGTTTCTCGCCCATCTATTTCAAATTTTTCAGTAAAACTTCTGCAATTTCTAAGTCAAACTCAGTAGTAATCTTGATATTTTCCCGATTTCCTTCCACCAAATGGACTTTTGTTCCCATGGCTTCCACTACTGAAGCATCATCGGTAAATAATGTTGAAAAATCTTGTTTATAGGCATTTTTCAATAATTCAGCATCGAAAATCTGAGGTGTTTGTACCAGTTTATAAGCATTCCTATCGACCGATTGACTGTCTGTTCCGTTCAATTGTCGAATACTGTCAACTAAATCAATAACCGGAATAGCAGCATCTAATTTTTCGGCGGCTTCGAAACATCGGGCAATTGTATCCTGACTTACTAATGGTCGAACGCCATCGTGAACAGCCACCAATGCATGACCTTGCACAACTTCCAACCCATTTTTTACCGAATCAAAGCGCGTTTGTCCGCCACTCACAATTTTATGCGACAGTGTAAAGGGGTGCTTTTGGCAAAGTTTTTTCCAAAAATCAATATGAACTTCAGGAAGTACAAGTATAAGTTGTATTGTTGCATCGAACTTGTAAAAAGCTTCGAGTGTGTGCATCAAAATTGTTTTGCCCTGTATATCAAGGAATTGCTTGGGAATATCTGAATTCATCCGTTCCCCTTTTCCTCCGGCAACAATAATGGCTATTTTCTGTTTAATCATAATGTTGATATTACATAAATACGAACAAAGATAATCATTAAGTGATTAAAAACTAAAAATTAGTAATTAAAAATTGACATGATAGTTGATAATTAGTTGATTGTGTGTGTTCGGGTCAATATATTTCCAAAACTTGTCCGAAAAACCACAACATTTATATAACTTTGCAACCTCAAAATTTTTGAAAAATGAAAAGAAAAAATATTCCTTTTGCCATAGCTTTTCTCCTGATAATTGGAGTTTTACAAACTGTGCAAAGTCAGGATTCAAAACGAAGAAACATTGTAGAATCATTGTCAACTCCCGATTCAGTGACCAAAGCCACTGCAAGGGTCTATCAGGATAAACGAATTGAACAATTACTCATTAATAAACAAAGCTCAGGGAATTATAGACAAGCAACCGCCAACGGTTATAGGGTTCAGGTTTTTTCAAGTAACGTACAGCGTACTGCCAGAACTGAAGCTTTTAATATTGAAAAACAAATTTCAGAGGCATTTCCTGATCAGACTGTTTATGTGAATTATTTTTCTCCATTCTGGAAAGTCAGGGTAGGTGATTTTCGGACACAGGCACAGGCACAAGCTTTTCGTACTCAATTAATTAGTTCATTACCTCAGATGAGAAGTGAAATTTATATCGTAAGGGAACAAATATCTATTATCTCTGGTACAAAATAAACTTATGATGGATTTTAATCTCAACCAACCGGTTCCTTTTGATGCCGAAAAAACTGCTAAAATTGCCGAGCATTATCAACAAATCATACAACTTCTGGGCGAAGATGTTGATCGCGAGGGATTGGTGAAAACCCCTGAACGAGTTTCAAAAGCAATGCAATTCCTCATGCAGGGTTATGAACAAAACCCCGAAGAAATTATTCGTTCGGCCATGTTTACTGAGAATTACCGCCAAATGGTGATAGTGAAAGATATCGATTTTTACTCTATGTGCGAGCATCACATGCTTCCGTTTTTCGGAAAAGCTCATGTGGCTTACATTCCTAATAAACAGATTACGGGTTTGAGTAAAATAGCCCGTATTGTGGAGGTTTTTGCTCGTCGGATGCAAGTGCAGGAACGTATGACGACACAAATAAAAGAATGTATTCAGAAAACATTGAATCCAATGGGAGTAATGGTTATTATTGAAGCTCAGCATCTTTGTATGCAAATGCGTGGTGTACAAAAACAACATTCCATTACCACAACTTCCGATTTTACTGGCGTTTTTGAACAGGCCAAAACTCGCGAAGAGTTTATGAATTTGATAAATAGGAAGTAAATTATAGGTTTTTCTCTACCAGTTCATCTGCCATACGAACATATTCGGCACAGGTGAACTGTTTTTCTTTTATATCTGAGCACAAAGTTCCACCAGCAATTTTATTGAATTCTTCTACTACGGATTCTTTCCCAATCCGATGAAGTAACCGTTCGGCAGCAAACAAAGCTCCACACATACCGCCTTCAGCTCGTCCGCCTCCCCATGCACGGTATTCTTCAATTTCGGTATCACTTATATTAAACTCTATTTGAAAACCTTTTAATACTGCCTGTGCACAATTGAGATTTTGAGGTTGAGAGTGAAAATACAAGTCAGACGTGAGTCTGTCAGTTGGTTGTTTCATCATCTATGTTATCGAAATTCTTCTTATGTTTAATGATATATTCCGGTCTGTTTTTTATTTCGTCAAACAGATTTCCAATGTAAGCTCCAATTATACCAATAGTTAACAATTGAATACCTCCAAAGAAAATAATTAAAACAAATAAAGATGTCCAACCTGAATCGGCGTGAGTAAATCCCATTACTTTTCCAATAATTGACCAAGTTGCTAGTCCTAAGGCTATAATAACAGAAAAAAAACCTAATGTGGTAGCTATTTTTAATGGTTTTGATGAAAAATAAAGTATCGACGTTGTCGCAAATTTTAGCATTTTTGAAAACGGATATTTTGTGTCGCCAGCAAAACGGGCATCGCGTTCGTAATAAAAAGGGACTTGCTTAAATCCAACCCACGAAACCAATCCACGTATGTATTTTCCTTTTTCAGGCATTCTGTTGAATTCGCGAATGATACTTTTATCTAAAAGTCTAAAATCACCTGTATCTACAGGAAGTTTGGTCTCTGAAAAGAAATTCATGCTACGATAGAAAAATTTGGCAGTTATTTTTTTAAACAAACCTTCTCCTTTTCTTGACTTTCGAACACAATAAACCACTTGAGCACCTGAATCCTCCATCGTTTTAATCATTTCTGGAATTAATTCGGGTGGATCTTGCAAGTCGGCATCAATAATAACCGCCATATCCGATGTACAATTATTTAATCCGGCTGTTACAGCCTTTTGATGACCGAAATTTCTGGAGAAAGAAATGATTTTAACACTGTTATCTATTTCCGAGAAGGATGTGAGTAATTGCTCAGTTTTGTCAATGCTTCCATCGTTAATGAAAATAATCTCAGTAGGATAATCAAGTTTAGACAATACATCCTTTATCCTTTTGTACGATTCTACTATAACCTCCTCCTCGTTAAAACAAGGGACGATAATGCTAAGTGATTTATTCATATTGTCTTAACTTTTAAAAGTGTAGTATTTATTTAGCAAGAAATTGATGCAAGTATATATAACTATTGACAAGAGTTGACAAATATATGCATTGATATTTGTAAAATGTAGCAACAAATACAAATTACCTAACTGAAACAAATAAGAAATAGCAAAAGTAACGATAAATTTAAAAACACTGTACTTGAGATTGGATTTGCTTTCAAAAGTCCATATTCTGTTCCAGATAAAACTATTTGTTAATCCAACCAGATAACCTACAATATTCGACAAATAATCGGAACAATGAAAAATCTTCATTAGTATCCATATTGTTAAAGCTGTCAGCAAGGTATTAAAAACACCGACAACGCCAAATTTGAATAACTGTAAAATTGATGCTTTGTCTTTCATTGTTTAAACTGTTGATAAACACGTTTGTAAATTATTATTTCTACATAACCTTTTTTAAAAGCTTTTATATTTGTCCACAAGTTCTTGTTTATTAGTTCGTTAGCAAATTTATCCTCTATGTTAGAAATATTGGAGTAGATGAAGTACTTATGGTCTGCACCAGATGAAATGATTTTACCACTGTTGTTCAATTCTATAAATTGGCGGTTTCCATAAAGACAAAATCCGGCAGATACATCTTTGTAATTGATTTTATTGGTGTCTAAGTACTCAAAACAGTCTTTACGCAATTCGTAATATGGCAAGTGAGCAAGCGTGCAATCCCATGATTTAGCTATTTTATCAGGATATATCCACAAATTTCCACTAAGTTCAAATAAAATAATCAATATAAAAGCGTACTTTAAATGTTGCTGTTTTAAATGCGTGCAGAGTCCATACATGGCTAGTATTGTTAGTACAAAAAACTGGGGCATGAAATATCTTGCAGAAAAAGGCATTTGAGTTATAAAAATAAATAGGATATAAATTCCGGTTAATAGAGAAAACAGCATAAGGAGAAATCTTGTTTCTGGAAGTAATTTTGTTCTCTTTCGGAATGATAAATAAGCAGTTGAAATTCCTACAATCCAAATGATAATTCGTCCATTCTCAATAGAACGTAATCCAAATTCAGCAATATGTTTTACAATTCTAAATAGACTGTTTGGTAACGAGTAATGTTCGCTGTACGACGGGTTTGAAAAGAACCAACCACGTGACAATAAATAGTATAAATAATAAGCAAGCAAGATAATTAAAGTAGGAATGTATGGAGTTAGCGTTTTTATATAAAACTGAGTTGTTGATTTTGTTTCAGTTTGTATGTTTATATAATACAAATGACTTATGAATAGAGTCAGACCAACAAATACCCCTCTCATATTGATTGCACATAAAAAAAATATGCCAATTGCAAGCAGACTGTTTTTGCGCTCCAGTATTGCACGTAACGAAACAACAAAAGCTGTAAACAAAATGAAATCCGGCGAAGCAATGACAAACTGAGTAAGTAGGGTGGATTCTGCCAGTATGATTGTAAAAACCCACAGAGCCGACTTCTCATTGAAGAATCGGGATGTAATTTTCTGTAAATTCCAACTCAGAATAAAGAACCAAAACAAACTAAAAATGTGTGAAACCCAAAGATGGTAACCAAATACTTTCCAAAGCATGGCAGTCATAATTCCCATTAATGGTGGATGATAGCCTGTAGCTACAATTTCTGAACCGGAGTTTTGAGTTGGCATTAATAATGATTTAAAATCGGTTATGAAATACCAGTGAGCTTCTTTAGATATTTGTTGAATATTATCCCAGAAATAACAATAATTTAAGGATAATAAATTAAGAACTAAATACAGTAAAATAATTGGAGCTACTGAAAATATTGATTTGTTAATTGCTTTCATTTCTTGGTTTTTTTAGAGAGGTAATCAAATCGTAGCAAGCAAAAATAATGACTATAAAGTAAACCGCAAATGCAGGGGACATAGGCATGTATTCGTTAAATCGTGAGCAACGGCTGTATGAATACAAAGAAACAGATAGTATTCCTAGTGGGAGAAGAATATTCTTTCTGATTATAAGAAAATATAACACTCCCAAAATATCGCCTAAAAACATGTATCGTTCATGCATACCCGGTAAAATAAATGGTATTATGATTGAGCTTAAAAATGCAAATCTAATTATTGTTTCTAAATCAAAGATATACTTTTTGGACTTGAAAATAAATCCTATTAGTAGGGTTAAAATTACAGTTATTATTAGACCAATATTTTTTATTAATTCATAGTAAGTATTATTGAAAAAAATATAGATATTAGGAAAGTTAAGTGTTAGAAATTTGTATTTGCCTGATTGTGATAGATATATGCTCATTAAATCAAAGTATGATCTGCCATAATACCAAGCGGGAATTAAGCTGATTAAATACACTAAAGGAATGATTGTGAAGTAATACCATTTTATTTCTTTTCGAAGCATTAAAATAAAAAATAACGGTAATATAAATGCCGTTTGCATTTTAAAGGCAAAAGCTAACCCTAGAAAAAGAATGGATATCAAGTATTTGTTTTTTAACAAGTAGTAAATACTGCCTAATACAAATGCTGTATATATTGAATCACATTGAGAGAGGTATGAAGCGTTAAGCATAACCGAAGGAAGTACAGGAACAATCGCAATTGATGCTAGAATGACTAAATTAGATTTGTATTTTAAATATGCGATTTTTCCGACAAAAAACCCAGCAAGATATTCAAAAAAGAACGAAATGAATTTAACAGAGTACAGTGGATTACAACCTATTTTAGCAATTAATACCAGAAAATATATATATGAAGGTGTATAATCATAGAAGTTATACTTTAAAGAATGTTCAAAGCCATGTGATTTAATAAAATCCATCCATGGAGATAAAAAGGTAACATAATCGGCTTTTTCTACGGGGAGTAGTATTATTTTTATAAATATGCCGATTAATATTATCAGAGCGTAACTAATTTTGCTATTTAAAAATTTGGATGAAATAGTTTGTAGTTTCATGAAGTTGAAATGTTATGAATAAGACATGATTTATTCGTAAAAAAGTCAAATACTCGTCAATAATTTCATAGGGTTCAATGTGACTTTGAATTGAGGAAGTATTCTATTGAGTTAATGTAGTGTTGAAATTGATCTTTGATGTGCGATATTTAATACTTTTTTCTCCAGAAAGTGCCAAGAAATAAAACTAACAGTCAACACAACAAAAATAATAGTTAATGCCACTAAATATGGATTATATTTCTCAAAAAGGTTAAAATGCACTGCAAGATTAATGATGGGACAATGATAGATATAAATACCGTACGACAAATCACCATGTTTGGCAAATGTATTGAGTTGTTTGAAACTATAAGCAGCCACAAAAACCAACAGAGATATTGCAATAGGAGTTAAAATAGGCGTTTCGAAAATTCTCTCAACAATATAAATCGCTAGTCCAAGAATAAATAACTTATTTTTGTATTTAATGAAATCATTGAAATAATAGTAAAGAGCTATACCACAAACAAAGTAGGTTAAATACCCTGGAAGTTGACGACTCAGTAGTTGGAATATAGGGATTCCAGTCTTGTTGAAATACCAATCAAGGGTTATTTGATAACAAAGAGAAAATATATAAATGGCTATTAATGGGATATATTTTTTTTTAAATTTTTGAACGAAGTATAATATAGCTGGTACTAGCAGATAAAATGATACCTCCACTTTTAATGTCCACAAAGCTCCGTTTACAGGGTTCTCTATCCCATTACGTATGAAAACGCCAGGTAAGGTAGGGTGTAAGAAATTCAAAAACGAGATATTAGCTATCAGATATTTATACAGATGAATATTGCTAAAGTACTCAATTATTGAATAATTGCTTGTAAATGAAAGAAATATAATGCATGCAGTTACAACAAAAATATAAGCAGGAAGAAGTCTGGCGGCACGTTTAACAAAATATCGTTTTAAAGAATTTGTGTTAAAATAGCTATTGGTTATTAAGTAACCACTGATACAAAAAAAAGCAATTACAGAAGTATGTGTATTAATGTAAGGTGAGAATTTTTGAAAGGTTTCGGATTTCGAAATCACTATCAAATGTCCTAATATAACAATAAATGCAAAAAAGAATCTTAAAAAATCAAAGTTATTACCTCTTGTATTTCTCAATGAAGTCATTTATAATTAGTTTATTACCATAATTTTTGTAATAGCACTTTGACTTCCATCTGTATTTACACACATCGCCAGATATATACCAGTGCTTACTTTCCTGCCATGAACATCTTTTCCATCCCATGTTGCAATGCTACCATTTGAAACCGTCTGACACACCAGATTACCATTGATATCGGTAATTTTAACCTGTGTGTTATCCACCAAGCCAGTAATTGTAATAACACCCACAAAACCATTACGTACTGGGTTTGGGTAGGCATATACATCGCCAAATGTATCTCCGGCAACACTTGCATCGCTTTGATATGACACAATACCATTTCCTGTACCAAAAAACACTTCGCCAGTTAAAGGATTGATGGCAATGGATAAAATATCATTTGAAAGCAATGGACTATTTGAAGCAGTGAAATGTTGTATAGTTTGGCGACCGTCTTCTGACATTAAATAGGCTCCAGATGATTCAGTTCCAATCCATTTCCTGTTTGCTCCATCGATGGCCATAGATTTTATTTTTTCGTTAATAAGAAGATAATCTGCAAGATTAGTACTATCGTTCCTTGGAATTTTTACTCTGGAACAAGTATAACCATCATCAAAAACCTTTCCTGTGTTATTAAACAGAAGAGGACCATTATCAGTTCCCAACCATATAACACCGTTTTTATCTTGAACTATACAATACTCTTTTCTATGTGTAATAGAAGATCCGACATTATCCGGGTCAGGAAAACTTTCAAAGGCATGAAAATTATCATCAGATGAATCTTCTATAGTACCTTTATCGTCAATAACATTTAAGGTGCCATAACCTGCTGTATAAATCCACTTATGATTGGGATTTAACTTGTCAATTAATATTTGACCTAAATCAAAATTATTCAGTTGAGGATAATTTAATCCAACCCAGGTTCCATTATTAAGAAGTACCTGTATTTTATTGCCTACTGTACTATTTGAAATAAACAAGTTGCCTTTATCATCAAAAACGGCACCATCTAAACGAGTGTAACTCCACGGATTATTTGGGGCATAAATATCAACTTGTAAAGTGCTATTTGTAACGTTATGCCACTTGAAAAATTTGTTATCTTTAAACTCAAAAAGACCATTACCAAAAGAGGTAACAAAGAAATGGTTCTCATCTGTAGGGTCAACAGCTGTACGCATAAAATTATTTACAGGATTATTTATTATGCTTCCGATTTCTGATTGTCCATAGATGTTTGTCCATTTTTCATCCTTATACATCATTACTTTTCCTTCAAGCCACTCACCAGACTTTGGTCTGCCTGTTACTACAAATAGTTTTTTATTTGAAAAAACTAAATTATATGGTACATTCACCGCAGGGCCATCCGGTTTAAAGTAGTTCAAAACAGGCGTTGCAGATTCCGATGGTTTGTAGTAGGATATAACTCCTAATGCATTAGCAGCAAACCAATAAATATTATTTTCGACATCATATTCAGCATCGGAGAGTATGCCGATATTGTTGACAGTATTTACACTAAACAGTTTGTTAACTATATACGCAGAACTTCCATCAAAAACATTCATACTCCCATTTGTTACATTAAAATTTGTAACCGAAATATCTGTGAGAATTGGATTCCACACATTATTACTTCCTTTTTTGAAAAGCTTGCCAGCGCGTTGCAAAATAAGTTGATCGGAAAAAGAAGCTATCGATTGCAAATCACCGCTTCCGGGCAAGTCTGTAGTTTCTGACCAGAATTGATAGTTTACAAGATGAGGTTCACTAATTGAGGCTTGGTAAATAGTTGTAGGTGTTAAAGCGTAAATTATACCATCTTGAATGGTTGTACTTAATACTTTTACTTCTGAAGCATTCGGTCCAATATAGTATGTGTCAGCAACTTCCTTCTTTTCCATATTTAGCACCACGATTCCAAAATTACAGGATAAATATGCTTTGCCTTGATAGAATTGAATTTGGTTAATATCTTTGCTGGCACTCATCTGTTTATTATACAAATCAGGAACATTACTAACCCCACCGCTACTTAGTAAGTCAATATTCCCATTTGTATAAACAATTAATAATTGTTTGCTTGTAGGATCAAATTCTATTCGCGAGATGTTTGACCCATTTAGACCACTTAGTTTACTGTAAAATTCCATATTTCCATCTTGTTTGTCAACAGAGAATAAGGCACCTTCACTTACAGCGTAAATTTTATTATCGGACTGGGCAATCTGTGAAATATTATTGTATGCAAAGTGTGTGCGCCATTTTCCCATGGCTACTTGTGCAGAAACAGGTATGGAAAATAAACAAATTAAAGAAAAGACAGAAACAATTCTTCTTATCATATATTTTTTTATGCTCATTTAACTTAGTATGTATTCATTAATAGACTCAAATTAATAAAACTCAAATACATTCGTTTTATTTTATTATAAGAATCAACTTTTTGGTTTATTCTGAGTTTTGATTATTTACTGGTGCTTAAATTTGTAAAAAATCTACTAATTTTTTTACGGCTAAAGCCCTATGACTTATCTTGTTTTTTTCTTCTGCACCCAGTTGCGCAAAACTTACCATATAGCCTTCAGGAACAAAAATAGGATCGTAACCAAAACCATTTTCTCCACGAGATTGACGGGCAATGCTTCCTTCAATTTTTCCTTCAAAATAGTTAATTTTATCTTTTATAATTAGTGCAATTACTGTCTTGAAACAAGCTGAACGATTAGAACTATCTCCAAGTTTTTCCAGAACTTTACACATATTTTCGTGAGCGCAATTTGCATCTCCAGCATAACGAGCCGAATATACGCCCGGTTCACCACCCAACGCATCTACTTCCAGTCCGGTATCATCAGCAAAACAATCTAAACCAAATTTGTTGTGAATATATTGAGCTTTTATAAGTGCATTACCTTCAAGCGTTTCGGCCGTTTCAGGTATTTCATCGTTACAACCCAGTTCATCTAAGCTAATAATCTTAAACTCGGGTTCCAGAATAGCTCTGACTTCAGATAATTTATGCGCATTATTGGTGGCAAATACCAATTTCTTCATATGAGAACAGTCTTAAGAAAAACTACTATCTGCAAAGATAATTATTTTCGCTGATAAATAGGGTAAACCTAATATTTTAGACCTTTATGACAATTCTTATAGCTCAATAAAAGTGGAATTGTTTTTGTAAATAATTTTCAATCTATTATCCCAATCTTTTTTGCTATTTTTGCAATCATAAGCTTCTAAAAGAAATTCTTGGAATGAAAAAATACTTTATATTAGTTTTAATTTTTAACGTTAGTATAGTTGGTAAAGCCCAAAATACTGATAGTCAAAAATTCCTTCTGACAACAACTTCCCGAACTTTTGGAATATCTATGCCAAACGTAATCGATCCCTATCTTTCGCCATTGGTTTATGGTGGATTCGGGATGAATTTAAATCAGGAAAACCGTAGATATTTTAAGCCGGATAATATCCGTTATTCCATGCAGGATAAATTGACTCTTTCGGCAGGAATGATGCTAAACCCTGCATTTTCGAGCGAAATGCTTTATATTGGAGCAAATTACGGTTGGGGAGTGAATTATCATTTTCGGTTGACAAAAGGATTAAAAATATTGGCAGGTGGACTTTGGGATGTAGATTTTGGGTTTAAAAATGTGCCAAGAAATATAAATAATCCCATAAATTTAGATATGGCAACAAATCTGAACCTGACAGGACTGTTGATATACGATTATCCTACCCGTCGAAGGACATTGCATTTACAGGCAGCTTTGCAAGCTCCAATTATTGGCTACATGTTTGTGCCACAAGGTGGAGCTTCGTATTACGATATGTTCCAACTTGGTAGTTTGTCTAATGCTTTTCATTTCAGTTCGCTACACAACAAACGGGGGTTGAATCAGACTTACACAGTTGATGTTCCTTTTAATCATTCCACGTGGCGATTTGGTTTGCATTTTCAAAATTTGAAATACAAGGCCAATAATCTGGTATTTGCTCATAACGAAACGAGTGTAATTGTAGGAACAACATTTGATGCAATTTCATTTAGTGGGAAGAAAAAGGTGGCACCTCAGAATTTCATGAGTACTAACGATTAAAAATGAACTCAAGTATGAAAAAATTAATCGTTTTATCATTATTTATCGCTTCATTATTCTCGTCGTGTATTGATGAACCGATTGTTCAACCGAACACTTACAAGGGAAACTTTGAGGCTCTTTGGCAAATTATTGACACTAAGTATTGTTATCTCGATTATAAAAAAATCAATTGGGATTCTATTCACACAGTTTATAAAACGAAGGTTAATTTGGTTTCTACTGATGATGATTTCTTTGATTTGATGGCTGGTATGCTGAACGAATTAAAAGATGGTCATGTAAATTTATATTCCGATTTTAACAAAAGCCGTTATTGGAAATGGTTTACCGATTATCCATCAAATTTTAATTCGTCTCTCATATATAACCCCAGATATTTGGGGGATAATTATCGTATTGCAGGTGGATTTAATTATCAGAAAATTGCAAATGGAACAATTGGATACATGTATTATGGTGATTTTTCGAATACTTTTTACGATAACAATATTGCACTAATTTTCCAGTATTTTGCAGATTGTAGAGGTCTTATTATAGATGTACGTGACAATGGTGGCGGATATTTGGATTTATCAGAACAATTGGCTTCTTATTTCTTTACTCAGGAGAAAGTGACAGGATATATGAGTCACAAAACAGGTACTGGTCACTCCGATTTCTCGAAACCGGTAGAAATAAAAACACCTGCCCACAAAACGATTCAATGGCAAGCACCTGTTGTTATACTCACTAACCGACTGTCGTACAGTGCCACTAATGCATTTGTATGTAGAATGAAACAAGCACCCAATGCGGTAATTGTTGGCGATAAAACAGGCGGTGGCGGTGGCATGCCACTTTCGAGCGAAATTCCCAATGGTTGGATGGTACGTTTCTCGGCAGTACCCATGTTTGATGCAAATATGAATCAGATTGAATGGGGAATTGATCCCGACGTGAAAATAAGCCTAACTTCTGCCGACGAGACAAAAGGATACGATACCATTATTGAAAGAGCAATATCTTTAATTAAATAGGAGCAAGAGGTATGGAGTAAGAGGCAAATAGTTTGTCCTTACCCCTTACTTCTTGCCTCTTACTTCTGAATAAAATGAAAAAACTCAAAATAACCGAAATGAATCGCCTCACGGTAGAGGAATTCAAGGTAGAACAGAAAACACCGCTGGTGGTGGTACTTGATAATGTGCGCAGTTTGCATAATGTGGGATCTGTGTTTCGTACGGCAGATGCTTTTTTGGTGGAAGCAGTTTACCTGTGCGGCATTACCAGCACGCCGCCGCATGCCGAAATACACAAGACCGCTCTCGGAGCTGAAAATACCGTTTCTTGGAAACATTTTGAAGACACACATTTTGCAGTGGAAGAACTGAAAGCCACCGGTTATACTGTTTTTGCCATCGAACAAGCGGTTGGTAGCACCCTGTTGCCCAATTTGAAACTGGATAAAACCAAAAAGTACGCCGTCATTTTGGGCAACGAAGTAAAAGGCGTGCAACAATCGGTAGTGGATGCGTGCGACGGGTGCATTGAGATTCCGCAATTTGGCACCAAGCATTCGCTGAATGTGAGCGTGACGGGCGGCATTATTATTTGGGAGTTCTTTAGGAAATTGGCCTCCCTAACCCCCTAAAGGGGGAACATATTAGTTAGTATTTAAATTTATTTGCGATATGAAAAACGATTGGAGAGATAAATTAAACGAAGTAAAAAGTACGGTGCCTCAGGTGGCTGAAACGCCGGAATCAACCATTATTAAACCTGCAAAAAAACGTCAGGTGGAGCCTTTGCGCGTGGAACTGGATAAACGTAATGGCAAACCGGCCACACTCGTTACCGACTTTAAAGGGAAAGATGACGAGTTGAAAGAGTTGACCAAACTCTTGAAGGTAAAATGCGGTGCGGGCGGTTCGTCCCGCGACGGGGAGATACTGGTGCAGGGCGATTTTCGGGTAAAGATTGTGGACATTTTGTTGGAAATGGGATTTAAGGTGAAGAAAATTAATTTCAAATAGTTCTTTTCTCCAATTATGCATTATCAATTATGCATTTTTAATTATGAATTAATCTCTCCCCATGCTCAACATCTATCGCGCCTCTGCCGGTTCGGGCAAAACATACCGGCTTACGCAAGACTATATTCACTTGCTGTTCGACCCCCGACGGGAGCGGGCACATCGTCGCATCTTAGCCGTAACGTTTACCAACAAAGCCACCGACGAGATGAAAACGCGCATTCTGAAAGAATTACATGCGTTGTCGCAAGGCGAAAAATCGGACTATCGCCAGGGCTTGATGGAAAAATTCCGGTTGGACGAAGAAGCCGTAAATGTTCGGGCAAAACACATCCTCACCAGCATTTTGCACGATTATTCATCATTCTCCATCAGCACTATCGACCGCTTTTTCCAACAGGTCATTCGTTCGTTTGCCCGCGATATCGGGGTGCATGGCGGTTATAATCTGGAGCTGGACAATACGGCCACGTTGGAACAATCGGTCGATAATTTGTTTCTGGATTTGTCCAAAGACGAAAACAAACAACTGCTGCAATGGCTTACGGCCTATGCCGAGGAAAAGATTGAGCAGTCCGAAAACTGGAATATGCGCAGCAATATTATGGAGTTGGGCAAGGAAATTTTCAAGGAAAGTTACCAGCACAAAGCCGAAGATACCAATCGCAAACTCCACGAGCGAGAGTTCCTGACCAACTACCGCAAGAGCCTGCGAGAGATAAAAACCACGTTCGAAACCCGGGTAAAACAAACCGCTACTGAAGGATTGAACGTGATGGCACGGAACGGCTTGACGCACGAAGATTTTGCGTACAAAACCACTGCTACGCTTGAAAAACTGGTGAAAGGCAAGCTCGAAATCAGTGCCCGCTTCGTAGGTTTTGCCGAAGATGTGACCAATTGTTATACCAAATCCAAACCGCAGGATGTGAAGTCGGCTATCGAATCGGCTTATAATAATGGGTTGGGAAAATGCTTTCAACAGATTGTAGAGATGTTGAGCGTGGATATTGTGACCTACAATTCGGCGGTCATGGTGCTCAAACATATCAATACGCTCGGCATTTTGTCCGATCTGGCGGTGCAAATAAAAAAGCTCACCGACGAACAAAATACCATGTTGATTTCGGATTCCAACATGCTGCTCAATAAAATTATCGACAACAGCGACACGCCTTTTGTGTACGAGAAAACAGGGATCACTATTGATAATTTCATGATTGATGAGTTTCAGGATACGTCCACGCTGCAATGGAAAAACTTTCATCCGTTGATGGCAAACAGTCTGGCGGCCGGGAAGTTCAACCTCGTGGTGGGCGACGTGAAGCAAAGTATTTACCGTTGGCGAAACTCCGACTGGAAACTGCTCGACGAGCAAATCCTCACCGACTTCCGGCCGGAACAGATTCACGTAGAAAACCTGGAAACCAACTGGCGAAGCGATAAAAACATTATCGATTTCAATAATTCCTTTTTCCGTCGTGCTGCGCAATTGTTGCAAAGCAAACTGAATGAAAATCTGCAAGCGGTATTGCCGGTTTATCCGCGGTTGGAAGCGTTGACACACAAAATTGAACATGCGTATGCCAATATCCACCAGCAAACTTCGTCCAAAGCCGGAACGGGTCGGGTTGAGGTGCGTTTTATTGCTGCGGATGAAAACGAAGACGGCTGGAAAGCTGAAAGTTTGCAGCGACTGCCCGTTATGCTCGAAGAGTTGCAGGGTCGCGGTTATCGCCCGGCGGACATTTGTATTCTGGTGCGCAAAAACGACGAAGAACAGCAGGTTATTCACCGTTTGCTGAACTATAAAACCACGGCTGAAGCCAGGCTGGATGTTTGTTATGACATTATGGGCAACGAAGGCTTGCTGATTGGTGCGGCGGCTTCTGTGCGGTTTATACTGGGACTTTTGCAATTGTTTGTCAACCCCGCGGACAG
>Ga0302288_1000975_pt1 | contig 20157 bp, 18 predicted proteins | sample III_Fen_N1_1_FD_194549 | JGI IMG/M metagenome (GOLD analysis project Ga0302288, IMG submission 194549) | Peat permafrost microbial communities from Stordalen Mire near Abisko, Sweden - III_Fen_N1_1 | ecosystem: Environmental > Terrestrial > Soil > Wetlands > Permafrost | place: Sweden: Abisko...
AATGACGGTTGATTAATGGAACCACAATTCCAATTGTATTCGACTTTTTATTCCGGAGATTGGAGGCCAAGGTATTTGGACGATAACCCAAAGCAAGAGCCACCGACTTAATCTTTTCTTTCGTCTTCAGGCTGATGCGCGGGTTGTCGTTCAATGCCCGCGATACGGTTGACGCTGAAATTTTCAGTTCCCTGGCTATATCGTGAATGGTAGGTTCCGTAGTTTTATTCATATCCAACTCGATTGGATTGCAAATATGCTAATAATTTAACTTTGTGCCATCGGTTTCAAAATAAAAATGCAATCGATTGCGCATTTCCGGATTTCGATTATCTTTGTTTGAAACTAGTAAAACAACCAAAAAATACGAAGATCATGTCAGTCATTTTTGAAGAACGTTATGCATCGCATCCTCAGGATGCCAAAAAGTATGATACTGCTCAATTGCGCGAACATTTCCTGATCGAAAAAGTGATGGAAGATGACCAGATCCGTCTGGTTTACTCGCATTACGACCGCTATATTGCCGGTGGCGCTGTTCCTGCCAACGGTCCGTTGGAACTTACTCCAATCGACCCGATGAAAGCACCTTACTTTTGCGATCGTCGCGAATTGGGAATTATCAACGTTGGGGCCAAAGGAATGGTTGTCGTTGACGGCACTGAGTTTACGCTTGATTTTAAAGAAGCTTTGTATGTCGGAAAAGGCGCTAAACAGATCATTTTCAAATCGGCAAGCGCCGCTGAATCGGCTCGTTTTTACCTAAACTCGACTCCGGCACACAAAGAATTGCCAACCCGCCACATTACCCTGAAAGATGCCAATGTGTTGCAAATGGGTTCGCAGCAAACTTCCAACGAAAGGCAAATCAACCAATTGCTGATTAGCAAGGTGATCGAAACCTGCCAGCTTCAGATGGGAATGACCGAATTGCGCCCCGGAAGTGTCTGGAACACGATGCCGGCCCACACGCACAGCCGTCGGATGGAAGTTTATTTCTATTTCAATGTGCCTGAAGGTCAGGCTGTGTGTCATTTTATGGGGCAGCCACAAGAAACCCGCCATATCTGGATGACCAACGAACAGGCCGTTATTTCGCCAAACTGGTCGATTCATTCAGCAGCCGGAACCAGCAACTATATTTTTATTTGGGGTATGGCCGGCGAAAATATGGATTACAACGATATGGATGTGGTTCAGCCAAACCAGTTAAGATAATAAACTTAAATGAATATCTGCATTCTAACCTAATGAGATTTTTGTTCTGAAGAATATGATCATTAGATAGTCATTTATAGTCATTTATAGTCACTTGTTGTCTTATGAACTACAATTAATGACCATCCATGACCATTTAATGACTCTCTTTGAAAATTAGGCAGATACTGAATACTCACATAAACTTAAATAAAACATGATGAACGAATTATTTGATTTAACCGGAAAAGTAGCCCTGATTACCGGTGGAACTCATGGCATTGGGATGGCTATTGGGAAAGTACTCGGACAAGCAGGCGCAAAAATATGTGTAAACGATTTGAGCCTCGAAAAACTCGAATCCTGTAAAGCTGAATACAAGTCAGTTGGGATTGATGTTTATACAATTCTTTTTAATGTCACCGATGAAGCTGACGTTGATCGCGGAATTTCGGCCATCGAAAAAGAGGTGGGAACCATCGATATTTTGGTAAACAATGCCGGCATCATTAAACGTATTCCGATTCTCGACATGCCAATTGCCGATTTCCGACAGGTAATTGATGTTGATTTGGTTGCTCCGCTGATTGTTTCAAAACGGGTTGCCCCGGGTATGATTGCTCAACGAAGTGGTAAAATCATCAACATGTGTTCGATGATGAGCGTTTACGGTCGCAACTCGGTTTCAGCTTATGCTTCGGCCAAAGGTGGATTGAAGCTGTTAACCGCCAACATGTGCTGCGAATGGGCCAAATACAACCTTCAGATTAACGGCATCGGTCCGGGTTACATTGTTACCGCGCAAACCGGTCCGATCCGCGAAAATGGTCATCCTTTCAACGATCTGGTTATGACACGCACGCCTGCCGGACGGTGGGGCGAACCCGAAGATGTTGGTAATGCAGCGCTTTTCCTCGCTTCGAAAGCCAGTAATTTTGTAAATGGTCATGTGCTTTATGTCGACGGTGGAATTCTGGCTAATTTCGGTTACGTGAAAGGCGAAAACGATCTGCCGGAATAGGAAGAACGAAGGCTCCGGGACACAATTTAAATTGAATATCCGTATTCTTAACCAATGAGATTTTCATTCCGAAGAATAGGTGGTCATTGAATGGTCATTTATTGTCACTTGTAGTCTTGTGAACTACATTCAATGACAATCAATGACCAGTTAATGACTCCATTTGAAAAACAGGTATGATCCCGGATATAAACACGTTGTATCTAAGTGACTTCGTGTTTGATTCGTATTTTCCTTTTTAATTCAGGGCATCGTACACAATTACCTTTTCCCAAAGGCGCTGGCAATTTTCAATAAACTGCTGATGGATCGGATGGACCTGGTATATTTCCTGATCTTCCTTATCCCGAAATAAAGCCATGTACGAATAAGTAAATGAGCCGTCAATCACCTCGCGCGACGATTCAGCCGGAGTGCCGATGTGACTGTATTGAATTTGCGGGACTTTGATTAATTCATTCAATCCTTGTTCGAATTGGACCCTGATTTCGGGATTACCTGGCTCTTTCAGCCAAAAGAATACATGATGAACAAATACAGTATTTACTTTCATTCTATTGGCTTTTGCTTGTTCTGAAACAGCCTTTAAGCCTTTTGCTGCCATTTCGGAAGCAATTTTTAGTACAAAATTTCTTCGGTCTTCCATTTTTAGAATGTTTTAACAACTTGTCGGAGTTGAACTAACCTGGTTAAAAGTCCTTCCAATAAATCAATTTGTAACATGTTGGCCCCGTCGGATAAAGCATGGGCCGGGTCGGGATGTGTTTCAATAAAAATTCCGTCAACGCCAACCGCAATTCCGGCGCGGGCAATCGTTTCAATTAACTGAGGTTGTCCGCCGGTAACGCCGCCCGATTGGTTTGGCTGTTGCAGCGAATGCGTAATATCCAGAATTACCGGGCAATTATTTCGTTGCATCTCCGGAATTCCACGGTAGTCGACAATCAAATCGTGGTAGCCAAAAGTGGAGCCGCGTTCGGTTAAATACACCTGATCGTTGCCACTTTCGCGGACTTTGGTAACGGCGAATTTCATGGCTTCAGCCGATAAAAACTGGCCTTTCTTAATGTTTACTGCTTTACCGGTTTCGGCAGCAGCTATCAGGATGTCGGTTTGCCGGCACAAAAATGCCGGTATCTGAAGCATATCGACATATTCGGCTGCCATGGCTGCTTCGGGCGCCGAATGGATGTCGGTGACAGTCGGAATATCGAATGTTTCGCTCACCTTCCGCAGTATTTTCAGCGCTTTTTCGTCGCCAATACCGGCAAATGAATCGAGCCGTGAGCGGTTGGCTTTTCGGTACGAACCTTTGAAAATATAAGGTATCTTGAGTTTGTTGGTGATTTCAACAATTCGTTCGGCAATTTCCATCGCCATAAGTTCGCCTTCAATGGCGCACGGTCCGGCTAAAAGCAGGAAATTTGAATTTGTGTATTTTAGTTTTGCGATCATCCGAAATAAATTTTGTACGAAGATAATTCATTTTTATAACCAATGAAACTGTGGAATGTTCCGGGATACTGATTCGTTGAAGTGCGACACCAGGGAGAAATGATCGAAATCAGAAGCAGTCACATCAAAACTGATCCAACGAATCGAAGTCATCGGTTCGGTTCATGCTTTAAAGGATTATACGAACTTGACAGTCAGCAGTTCCTTGCCCAGACGGTGCAATGCCGATTCTATTTTCTTTCGTTGCGGTTCTCGTGGCTTTTTAAGGCCGGTAGCGTAATGATGAAGCTGTTTTTGATTGATGCCTGTTAGCCGTTCAAGGGCTGGTTTGGTGAACACGTTGGCGTAATACATTAAAAGGCTTTGAACATCGTACCGATATTCGATTTCATACTCACCGTCAACCAACCATTGAGGAACCTTGATGTAACTTTCCTTGCGGTGATCGATCATTAATTTTAAGCCTTCCAATACATTGGCTTTACACTCTTCAAGGGTGTTGCCCCCGCCTGAAATACCATCCACGTTCACTGCAAAACCGCCAAAATGGTCGGAACTTGCCCCAATTTGAATTATTAACTTTTCCATGTTTGTTTTTAAAGTGAGGTTATTTAAGCCCCATATTCTTTGCAATTTTCTTTCTAAGAGGTTCGTAAAACTCTTTGCTCCCATGATAAGGTACCGGCTCTGAAAGAATGCCGTCTTTTGTATAAAAATAATGGCTGCCTTCTGCATGACTGAATTTCCAGCCGTTTCGTACGATCGTTCTATGAAACTCAGAATACTTCATTTGACCATTTTTTATGGGATAAAGATATATAAATATATACTATTTCCCAAAAGCCCCTCCCAACCTCCCCGAAGGGGAGGCTTTCATAGCTCCGAACAGCATTTGTCCTGAATAATAAATACTTTATAAAAATGAAATCGCGAAAGAGATTATACTCAGAACTGTTCAATCGCTAAACTCCCTCCCTTTGGGAGGGTTGGGGTGGGCTTCTTCAATCATCCTAAGATTCAAGCTTCGTGGAATGAAGGAAAAAAAATAAGCTGTGCTTGACTCTTACGTTTCAGTCATCCTAAGATTCAAGCTTCGTGGAATTCGAATCTCCTTCATCAATCAACACGCATCGGCAGAGTTTCAGTCATCCTAAGATTCAAGCTTCGTGGAATCAAAAAGGTCGCGGTTATTCTGGCGGCCACAATTCCGTTTCAGTCATCCTAAGATTCAAGCTTCGTGGAATCTACTACTTTGACAATGAGGTAAAGGGCTTCTCCCTGTTTCAGTCATCCTAAGATTCAAGCTTCGTGGAATAGCAAACGAAATAATAAAAAACATTTAAAGTTCACAGTTTCAGTCATCCTAAGATTCAAGCTTCGTGGAATTGGCACAGCAGAAACAAATTAATAATGTGATTAAAGTTTCAGTCATCCTAAGATTCAAGCTTCGTGGAATAAAACACAAATTTGGTTATCCTTGGTGCTATTTGCGTTTCAGTCATCCTAAGATTCAAGCTTCGTGGAATATCAACCAAAAATTGGTGTGGAATATTGAATATGTTGTTTCAGTCATCCTAAGATTCAAGCTTCGTGGAATGGACATCAAATCCATGAGGAGATTGGTAATCCCTGCGTTTCAGTCATCCTAAGATTCAAGCTTCGGGGAATATTTGATTCGTATTTTTTCACAACATGTCAAAGAACGCTTCCATTCGAGGGAAGGGTTGTGTATTAATGATCGGCAATGCTGTATTTTCCCAGCCCAAACGTGGCTGTTGAACCTACATGCAGCCAACTGCCAAGCGTTAACAAGGGCATCCAGTTGTTTATACCTTCACCCCGATAGGTGATCTGGCCAATCAGTCCATCAAAATTCATGGTCGTGTCCTGTGTGCCCGAATAACGCCGCCAATCGGCTTCGTGTAACTGCGATTTCTCAATAGGTATGTTGGTTATTTCAGCGATGGAGTCTAACTCAGGTTCGGGCCAGGGGGCGCCGCAATAAAAGTGGGCCAGTAAGCCGGTCCGCTGTGCCAAACGTTCCACCAAAAGGCCAAACCCGGGCGCCGAAAGTAATAGCTTGCCATTTTCTTTCAACCGAAGAGGGTTTTCGAGATCGATCGTCACCCGTTTATCAAGCGCCTTAACGGGTAATTTTCCGATCGATAAAATTTCGGGTTGCGCAAAATAGGGCAATGTCTCATAGTTTAGGTCGGCGTTGAGCGCTTGTAAACCAACCGGTTTAAATTGCCCACGCCCTTTTCCGATACCTGTTTCGCCCATCTTCCCAAATGTTTGTAACAACAGCGGAAGTTGCTTGCTGGCTGAACCAATTAAAGTGAGGTCGAACCCAAATGTTTCGCCCGGTTCGAATTCGGTCTGGGTTCCTGCCAACGGATCGATAATATACGGGTGCGGACTTTTCGGATACTTGCGTTGATGCTCGTGCTCCTGCGGAACATAGCTGTTGAACAGCTGCGAAAACGGGCAAACGAACTGTTCTTTGCATTTTTGGCAATTTAATCCCGGTCGGGTACAAGCCTGGTTCCGTAGCGATTCGCCCAGGCATCCGCGAAAAGCGGAGCCTTTATACTCGGGTAACCCAATGGGTTCGATCGCCTCGAAAATTACCCGTATGCGGATAAATGTGATTGATTGGAGAAAGGTGAGCGGATTCGTCATTTGATTGGTTTTTGATTTTTTTACATTTCATAGGGCTACGCCTTATGGCCTTACATGCCGTCCCGTACGGTTACACCATACGTTGTTACATGTCGTCCCTTCGGGACTCGTATTTTATGTCGTACTTCGGAGGGGCAACGCCCCGATATATGTTAACATAGGGTGCAACCCTATGAAACCCCGGCATGTACGAGCATGGGGTGCAACCCTATGAACCCCGGCATGTAATAACACATGCAACCCCATGAACCCCGGTGTGTTCGTTTCGTATTCGTTCGTTCCGTGTATTCGTTCGTTAATCCCAAACATAGCGTTCGTCGTATTCAATTTTGTATTTGCGAAAAAATAACCGCAACTCGTCCTTGTACCCGGTTTTGGCATGATGTTTTGGTTGGTTTCGGATATACCGGGTCACAGCGTCAACACCCGAAGCACTGACCGAAAAAATACCGTATCCGTCTTGCCAGTCGAACCCTAATATGCCTTTTTGTTTGAGCCATTTGGATGACGAGGTTTTGATTTTCGATATCATATCGGCAATGGTGATGGTGCGCGACAGGGTAGTGAGGATGTGTACATGGTCGGAGTTGGCATAAACCTCGTAGGTGTACATGCCCATAGCCGCAATGGTCCCGATGATGTACGAATGGAGTTCGGCACGGACCTCATCGGTAACGAAACATTGTCCATGCTTGGTGGTGAACACGATGTGTGTATATACTTTGGCTAACGATTGGGACATAATTTCACAGGCCTCCAACCTGTGTTTCTACATTACGGGCTTTTAGCCCTTAGTTAATTTATTCATTTTGTGTTTTATTCATGGGTTGCAACCTATATCATAGGATTTCACCCGATGCTATTACATATTGTCCATTCGTGACTGGCGATTTTCACCTCCATGGTGCGTTGTCGCACCGTTTTGCTGCGCGATCGCACCATTTTGCTGTGATGTTGCACCGTCACGGTGCGTTATCGCACTGTTTTGCTGCGTTACTTCACCATTTTACTGCGATGTCGCACCGAATTGGTGCGATGTCGCACCAATTTGGTGTGATGTTTCACCGTGGCGGTGCGTGATCGCACCCAAACGGTGAAAATTTTTCTATAGAGACAGGGCATGCCCAAGCTCTATAGAACAGATCATAAAAAATCCCCGGTTCCCGGCCCGGAGATTTTGTTGTTTATTTTACCTCGGCAGTTTTTGCCGGAGATGCATTTTGTTTATACAATTTGCTAAGTTCGTCAACAATGGCCTGCGAACCAGGAACGCCCATCTTTACATTCATTTTTGCTTTCATGTAAATAAAACGGGCCACATCGTAAGCTTCCGATCCGGCAGCTTGCTTGGTGTCGCGAACCATTTCGAGTAACTGGCTAAGTTCGTTCTCGGCTATTGAGAGGAACGAATACAGGCTTACATCGTTAGGTGCAGCCTGGAGCATACCCGAACCCGGATCGAGAACGGGGTTCCGGCTTGCAAAGTCGATGCTTTTTTCGACAAAGGGTTTGCGCCCATCGTCGATTGGTTGCAGCGACTTGCGGTCGGAGTCCGATAATTTGATTAAAAAAGGCATGGCCAATTTAGTAGCGCTTATTGCCTGCAAAACCGAATCTTTTGTTTCGGTCGACAAATTAACATCTATTAGATTACTCATAACTTTTGATTTTAAATGATTATTACTTTATTAGAATCCCCCGCAACCGGGATTGCAGGGAGGTTTTTGATTTACGGTTTTAAACCTTTGATGAATTCCTTTGCCTTTTCGTATTCGAGGCATTCCTTATAATCAATCTCTTTGATTGGAAAATTTTCTCTTTTACTGGTGGGTTTGTCGTCATAATTGTCGGTCGATAAAATTCCATTCTTGTCACGAATGACACATTTTGGAATTTTATCCAAAAACATGAAAACAGTGTATTGTCGGGTATAAAAGCTTTTTCCTTCAACGATTTTCTTTACTATAGCATTGTTCTTGCCTAAAGTCAAGAACGCGTGGAAAGAAAGGTTCTGCCCACCTTCAAACTGTCGTCCCAACTGTTGTGCCCAGTTACGGATGTCGCTGTCGTGTGCCAGAAATGCTTCCTCACAGACCATCAAACAGTAAGGCGTTTTTTCAATAAGATTATTCTCTTGGATGAACTTCGTTCCTTCGGGGTCAATGCTCAAATTATGAGGTTCGAAATAGTACACGAAAAAGACTGTTAGCCGTTTTTCCAACGCATTCTTCCAATTTGTGTAAATGTTGAAAATGCCAATAAAAACAGCAGTGATAAAGGTCAACATTGAAATTGTGGAACTCCAAAATTCATTAAATAAATTCCGAATATTAGGGCTCATACAAAATATTACCCCAATAAATAAGGATAGGAAGACCACTATCCAGGTTGTTTTTGATTCTAATAAACTAATAGTGAATTGTTGAATTGATCTGATTGGTTTCCGTGTGTTTGGTTCCATACTGTATTTATTTTGAACGTGTAAGTAATCCAAATTCATACCCGATATTCTCGATATCGCTTTCTGAGTAGGTTCTGTTGGCTTCGAGCCGGGTTTTGGGCTTGATTACCACCAGCGTATCGCCCACCTGCTGCTGTACAACGATGCGGTTCATCGGGACTGGTATGCCAAGCAGCCGGGTTAGCAGGCTGGCGGTTTCGACATGTCCAACAGCCGAGGTAAAGGCGTTTTCGTTGATAAGTCGGCGCACCTCATCAATAGCTACCGGAGAATAGTTGTAGCTACCGAAGCTGGTAAGCACAGGGGAGTTGATTAGGTAAATCATGGCTTGTGCTGTTTAAGGATGTTCATGGGGGTGTCGAGGACTTCCCTTTTTTTGAATTCGGGTAAATCCATATATTTGGTTTTATTGAGCCAAATATCTTGGGCACACCGGTTCTCATCGTACTCCAGCATGGCTTTTAGCTGCCGGAGCCGCTCGGTTTGCCAGAGGTCAGTTTCCCCGATGTCAACCACCTTAAGGATTAAATCGGTAAATTTTTTCTTAAAATCGGTGTTTCCCGGTTTTACAGGCAAAGCCCAGACCCCATCATTGTTTAGAAGTGTCTCGTAGCGTTTAGCCCTGTCATCGAGTACCAGCTTTGGGGTTATGCGAATGGAGCCAAGCCCCAGGGGTTTGCCCATGCCAATCTTGTGGCAGCAACCTATAGGCAGTTCCAGTGCGAAGAGTAATGCCCCCAACTCTTCGTTGGTGAGGTTCTCGAAGCGAATGCGACCATGGAACTTGTTGTTGGTTTTGAGAGGCTTGACCAATGAATACTGAGGTTTGCTTACATTTAAATCTTTAGCTTTTCTATCATCCAGGGAAAAGAACTGTTTAATCCAACCAACAACTTGGGGATTAATTGTAGATAAATCACCTTTGAACGCCAACTTTTGTTGACCATATGCATCCACTGTTTGCTGTGCATACCCTTTTTCTACTATTTGACGGATGTGATTGTCCGCATCCTTTATTCTGATGACTTTTTCCAAAACAGTTTTGAAATCATCCATTTTCACCTGAAACTCAGAAACCCTGTGGCAATGAGTGTTGTGGTTGTGGTTTATACGATGCCAGTATTGCTTATATCCCCGAATAGGAGCACCGGTATCATTCCAATGAACCAGGTTTTCCTTCCGTGTTTTCACACCGTATGGCTGCTCAAGGTAAAGCTGGAATGATGTTGGTTTTGGAGTCGCAAGTATTTTCAGAACGCACTCGCTATCAAAAAGTGCATTTTCACATTTCGTATCTTCGAAATAAACCCGTGAGGCTATTGCCTGTTCAATACTTTGTCGTTCATCAACTGTTCCAAAGATCAGTGAGGTAAAATCCAATCTTTTTGAGCTGTTCAGGTGATCTTCATATAAGTGGTCTTTAATTGTCTGGTTATATGGTAATCTGTAATTTTTCGTGTTGCCGAATGATGTCACTATTGTTTTACCCTTGACTATTTTTGATTGGTAGAAAACTGGTATTCCATGAGTTCTATGAACTTTCACCGATTTTAGCTTATCAAGCACACTAAAACCTTTTTTTCGGTTAATATCTTCATTGTATTCTTTAATTATATGATCATCCCATTTTATATCAATTGTACCTGAATCATCAATTTTTCTTCCTTCAATTTTATAATTGTGTTTCTTTGCTGTTGCCCCTCCTGGCATTCTTCCAGAATACAACATCCAGGTATTGGCGCTTTCGTCTAGTTTACAAATATTCTCTTTTGAAGTGTCTCCGATCAGTTCAACCAGTTCAGAGGGTACTAAAACATAGTTTCTATCTTTATTTTGAAACAGGACACCAACCTTAGTACTCTTGCTAATTTCCTTATTATACTCATCCTTGTACCTGGTCGCAGTATCGGCAAACGACCTGAAGTAGAAGCGGGAATTGTTTATAAACTCCAGCTTCGAATAACTCACAATCTCGACCATATTTCGAATTAATCCACGCATCGACGAACCCGGAATTACTGGTTTGTCATTAACCATCAGGAATCTTTCCTTATCCCCCCTTATGAAAATCGGGGTTAAATTCTCTATATCCAGTTCGATATACCCCGTATTTCGTTCTTCGTCATATTTGTCAAAGAACACGCTTTGTTCATCGGGGTGAAAAACCGTATCGTTCAGCGGTACGAAGTTGTACGGCGATTTGGCTGATGGGATTGGTTGCATTGGATTATTGTTGTTATGGTTATTCTGGTTATTATCATTGGGGGTGTTATAGTAACCCCGGTTATTGTTACCCCTTTGCTGGTTCTGGTTGCCGTGGTAGTTGCCCCTGTCCGGGTTCCAGTTGCCATCGCGAGGTATCAAGGGAGGGGCGGATGGTTTATTAAGGATTTCCCCGCCTTTTTTTATAGTTACCGGCTGACCGCTTACAAGCTCTACTTCAACTTCTGCGTTTTCCCAATCATTGGGGATATTTCTCCAACTACAAGTGGTAGGGTTTTTCCCATTATTAAAATCGAGTTTCCAACCCTTACCATCTTTTTTTAATATCGCTTTACTCATGACTGTTGTTTTTCTTGGGTTTCGATAATTCCAAAATCTACAAACCGGCAGTCAACGTATCCAGCCTGCCCTATATCGTCGTTGCCAATATAGTTGCGGGTAACTATGGCAACCCTATTCTTAGTGCCCGTAAGGCTTTTCAATTCGGGGTAGGGCAAATCGTAGTTTATGCCCTTCTCTTCAGTGGCAATCACCCCGGGATTTCCTTGGCTGAAGTTAGTTCCGTTGAGCAGGGGATTGCCGGTAATGTACTCAATACTTTCGCCGCCAGCATCGTCCCTGAGCCTCCCTCTAAGAATGCCGTTGTTGCGCCAAACGTGCAGTTCCTTATTCTTGTTGAACAGGCGTAGCCTGACCAGCTCGCTCTGATCTTTTAAGGATACGTTCCATGCACCATTCAAAATATTGTAAAAAACAATTTCATCGTAGTACCAGGCTACCGCCCTGGCATTTTTAAACCTGGCAATATGCTCCTGAAGGTTATTGTCGTTTATATCAAAATCGACACTCGACTTACAGCTTTCTATTTTATACTTGTGTTCCATTGTTGTTAGTTTTTAAGGTTTGATACCCAGCCATTCACAATTTGGATTTTAGAGGCATCGGTTATGCCTTTCGAGTTAAATGAAAGGTCAAATTTCTGACCTCCAATTATACCGTTCACGCTTAACTCCTTGCCCGTTAAAACACCCCTTCCAATGGCCTTTTCGCCGCCAATAGGCAGGTCCTCGTTAAACAGGTCTTTCATCACCAACAGCATCAGCGCGGCTTCGGCTTCGGTGCATTTCCCGATCTCGAACCGCAACGTAAACGCCTCGCTTTTGTGCCAAAGCGGTTGCGACTGCATCAGCGCGTGCTCAACGGTGCCGCCCGTAAAGCGGTCGATTTTGATCCGGGGCTGTACCTGTTTCTGGTCAGCATTTTCAACTTTCGTTTCAAACGATTTTATCCGCGATGGTTTGGCCTCCTTTATACTCTCATCAACATCAACATACCCGAACAGGCTATTGATTAATTCTTCAGAAGATGATTGTCTTATGGTATTCATTATTCTTTGCGCACGGTGCCTGATGGCGCCTTTTTGTGTTTTCGCGGTTAGCAAAGCTTCTCCTTTTGTATTTTTCAAATGGGTACTGTCCGGGGCTTTAATGTCAGAATTGGTTTGGTCTCCATCTGAACGGATAATAAGCGAGTCCTTTATAGCAAATACCCCCTCAATCACCAGCGAATCCTTTGGCTTGGTCTGGATGGTTAATTTTTCAGGAGAATATGTGTTTGTCGAACCTTCAGCTTTTCCCGACAGGTAGCTGAGCCATTTCTGACCATCGGCAGGAAAATCGAAGGAGTAGATTTCTACGTCCGTCCATTTCAGTATTCCGAAGCCGCTCGATTTGAAGGCGCCCTGCTGGTATTCTCCTTTCTTGCCTTTCTGTGCGATAAAGTACAGGAATTGCAGGAAGGTATCCTCGTCGAATCCCTCGCGGAGCGTTACTTCCATGTTCAGGTTGAATTTGGCGCCGGGTTCAAGCAACTGGTAATCGTACTTTTCACCATCTTCACCAAGGTTAGTTGTGTGGTTAATCTTCACGCCATCGCGTTCAACCACGCTGCAATTTCCATCCAGCTTAAGGTCGTCGATGATAATGTGGCTCTGGCTTTCTTTTTTATCCTCGTCCGATCCCCAGAAATACCCGAAACACTCATCATACGTTGCTACACTGACTGAGTCAATTTCATTGAAACTATTGCGAACCATTCCCGCGAAACCTGATGCGGGGATAAAGGGGTTGCCTTTTGCATCGCATATTACTTCAAAGTCAATCCAATCGCCCTTCCCGCTTGCAATAAGCATGGGGCTGGTGTTGGTAACGATTGCCTTGAGTATTATTTTACCTGTTAATTTGTTATTTCCCATTTTACTTTGTTTTAATCTGTTTTACACGAAGGGCATTAAAGTATTCCAGCCAATACATTTTTTTGTCTTCAAAAGTCGCTGCGTCAGGCGCGTTCAAAGTTGAGATGTCATTCCAAAGGTTAGTGTTATCTAAGGTTTTGTATGCCTTTTTACCTTTCATATCGTCAATGTAACGCATCCAATCCCTTTCATTATTTGATTGCAACAACTTCTCTTTGAGTTTTGAGATTATCGAGTTGGGTAGCTTGCCGCGTTTGGCCTTAGCTTTATCAATGGCAATTGACTTAATATTATCAGCTTGTTCCTTCCTAGCCTGTTTGTCGAATATTTCCTTCAGCGTTTGGTTCGTGAAAGGATTGGACGAGGCTACGTTGCCATTAGTGGTTATTGGGGAATTCGTTTCGCTTTTTCTCTCCAGGTTTTCTTCCAAGCTCATCACTTTTACCTGGCCATAGCCTTCGGCCTTGCGTTCGCCCAAGCCAACCAATTCGAGCTTTGTAATGCTGGTTTGCTTAAGTTTGCCACTAAACTCAACCCTTAGCGTGGTCGCAATATCGAATGCCGCTTCTCGCGGAGTTTTGCTTTGCCAAACACCCATGTAGCTTTCAACCATTTCGCGGGTAGAGGCGATTGATATTTTTGTTATCCCATTGATATAACTAGCCAGCTCTGTTTGCAGAATTTTCAAATCGGGGATAGCCATACCATACTCATTTTGCGTGATCACCGGGCTTTGGAAAACGATATAGATCGGCGCTGGTATTGCAGGATTATCCTTATCGTGTTTGACTTCTGTAATCTTAAAATTATTGAACTTCACCCTTGAGTATTGGGCTGATTTCGATTTTCCGATCCGATGTATACCGTCACTCATTTCCAGCAGTGATTTGATGTATTCAAGGGTGTACTTATCGCTAATTATACCGGTTGAAAATGTTTGACCGGGGGCAATGCCCTCGTAGTAGAAAATGGCACCATCTTCCTTTGTACTTCGTCCGGCAAGCCGGTTGTCGCTGCGCGAATTGTGAAAACTGAAAGTGGTTTCAACGCTTTTCGTTACAATACAACGATTGGCTAACTCGGCAAAACCCTGCATGTTTTTAAGTGGCTTATCTTTCCCGAAGAGGAATACAGCCTTACTGTTGTTGTCTGTCTTGTCGTACCCGTATATCCGTGGTACAGGTGCAACCCCTTTTAAGAAAGCATTGCTGAACTTCGCTTTCCCCGAAAGGATAATGTCATTGAACGTTTCATTGTAGTGAGCATTATTGGTCAGGTTTTTATCCCTGATAATCAACCCAGCGATCAGCCCCCTGATATTTTGGGCGGGGATGTACTCCTCAGTTGTAACCGTGTTTTGATCCCCAAAAACTTTGGCGATTAGAAGAGTGTCCAGTGTTTCAATATCGAAGCTCAGCATACTTAACGGGTTGTTGTCCCAGTTTTTGGGTTCGCTTGACGAAACAGAAGCGACTTCTGACGATTGTTCTTTCCCTTTTTGGTTTCCGGATGCAGTTGTTGGATTATAGTTTGTTACAGTAATGCTTATTTTCCCAAACCCACGGTTTCGGCGGGTTCCAATGTAGCGCAGGTTGAGCAATGCATTTTTTAGAAACGCTTCATGTTCCGATGGCACATTTTCGATTGTTGTTTCGAATTTAACGCCTTCCTTCACCAATCGGTACTTACGCAGCGATTTATCCTTTGCCACCCCATCCTCGATGGAGGTTTGCTGGCGCACTTCAGTGAAGTGGTCTTTTGCCGATTCCGGGCGAAGGGTTTTCGGATTAGCATTCAGCTCATGTTGAATAGCGTCATAACCCATAACCAGCAAATTGTTGAACGATAGAGTGCCTGATGACTTTTGACCAGTTTTGCCAAACAGTTCATCAACTACATCATAATTTTTGTGAAACATTTCGCAGACTTCGAGGCAACTTTCGTGGAGTAGCCCCTTGAAAGTTTTTGCCTGGATGAATGGGAAACCGTATTGGTCGTATTTCACATCGGCATCAATAAGAGCGGTACTCTCGCCAGATGCCGAAAGCATTGGGGATAATGTTTCTATGTATATTTTCATAGCGTTGGTTTTATAAAAGGGTTTCAAGGTAGAAGTCCAATAATTCAATCTGGTCGAAGAATGGAGTTCGGTTATTAATCCAGATAGTGTCTCTGTTCCCGGGATAGTTCAGCCCGATTTCCTTTATTTCTTTACTGAAAAGTGTTTGACTGGAATCAGGGGCAGCAATAATCTCCCTTAGCTTCATCACCTTGTTTCTTGGCCACGATTTATTAAAATAGGTAATGCCCTTTTTGAGCTTTTCGATGGAATGTTCGTTACCCTCATCGAATAGTTTATATGGGCCGAAGTATAGGTTTCCTGATTGAGTAATATGAGTCTTCTTCCTGAGCTCTTCCAGCGTGCCGGAGAATGTTGTGGCTGTGTAATAAAAAGAGATATATGAGCCGGGATTATCACGGGCAGTTTTCTTTGCCTCCCCGCAAAGCTCTTCTGCCAATTTTACAGCTTTATAGAAAGGAAAATGCGATTTCACAATGGCAACACCGGCGCAGGCGCCATCCATCAACCTATCCGGGCTGTTTCTCTCCTTTTTTCGCTCCATTTCATCGTAAAAGAGATTTATGAATTGTTCGGCCAAGTAAACCCCGTGCCGGCCTTCACAGATAAAAGTCACATCATCGCCACCCACGAGGATTGGGCGAATAGGTAGATTTCCATTCTCAAGTTTTAAATCGGTAAGTTTCTTATCTTTCTTTAAGTTAATAATATGCTCAATTAGTTGCTTCATGGCCAAATTAGCCTTGCTTGAGACCTCAAACGATTTTTTTCTCAGCTTTGCTAATTTGTCGATATCCGAGAATATTTTTCCCATGCCATTGCCATCGATATGCACCACGGCGATATAGGAAGCCTCTTTGCTTTGCCCCAATGCTTCTATATCTTCGGGCAATGTGTATTCTTTTCCAAGGCACTCGTATGTATTGGGCAACTCATTTTTAGCAGTTTCTGCTGCTTTTATCTTGGCAGATGATGCCGTGGATATAAATTTTTGGCTTTTCGCTTCAAAAACTTCGGCCGTTTCGTTACTCCATGGGCAATCGGTAGTTATGCCATGCTTTGAGATGCTTGTATTGGGGATAAACCTGGCTTTTCGTTCCTTCAAATTCAGTAACAGAGCCTGAAATTCGCTATCGTAATTACTGGTGATATCAAAATTATCCTTTGTACCGATTGAGAGCTGTAGGTTTGGATATTCAACCAGGCAACATTTTGTGAATTCACTGATAAAAGTCTTTGCTTTACTTGCATCGCTAAAGAAAATCAAGGTGTTTCCACCTCCGATATACCCAACTTCGCAAGCTGAGTTTGGTTCAATATCTTTCCCCTCTTTCCAAACATTGATATTAAAGCCCTTTCCGTAAATCGCTTTCAATGTTTTTTCAATTGAATTTTCCAACAATCTCTCGATGATGTAAGAAGCCCCAATATTTTCCTTTAGCTTATTGCTACTGAAAATGTACTGTTGAATTGCTGTAACTTCAATCAGCACGGAGGTTTTTAAGTTGCTCATGTTTTTAAAGTTTTGTAAATTATTGTTTTTATGTATTTGTTTTAAAAGTGCCCATATCATAAATTTTAGGTTTGTGACTTTTTTTGTTAATGATTCCTTTATCGTTCGCCCAGCCTTTCATCTTCCTTCGTCACCCCCTGTGCCTTACGGTCGCGGCGGCGGATATCTGCAATTTCTTCGTGTGTTGCCCCAAAAATTTCCATTGCTGGTATAAATCCTTTGTCGTTGGCAGCGATCAACTGTTGCTCGCGGGTCAATTCAATGCCCACCAATTCGGCAACTTGCTCAATGGATGATGGTTTATTGGCATTCTCGTTGTGGTGATCGATGTTGAGGTAGTGGGGTGGAGGATCGATGTCCTGAATCAGTTCGATGCCGACAAAAGTTTGATCGTCATTAAACAGGTTTTGGTACTCGCTGAGCTTTGCACCCCACTTTAGGTTGAGGTCTGCAATGTTTTTTTCTTCAGAAAATCCGTTAGCGATTAGCAGCTGTTTAATCGTTAACATTTCAAGATCGTGTCCTCCAAGCAGGAAAACAAAAGGCGTGTTGTCCATCAGAGCATTCTAAAATGGTTGTAAAATGGGAGGTTTTATGGCAATCGGCACAGAATCAACTTCGGGAAAACCTGCATTTAAAGTTAAACCAATTGAATGGAATATTCGTCGATGTAATTAAGAAAATTACATAAAAATTTATTCATTCACCTGAAAAGCAGTCGTGTCGCGTGAATCCGGAGGTTGTGGTCTCAACAAATTCAGTAAGACCAGCAAGCCGATGGGATGAATTTCTCAGTGATAGGAAAGGCGAGTATGTTAACTTCAGGTCCTCGGATCAGTTGGGTTCAATGCAGCCAAACTCCCGCCCTTTGGGAGGGTTGGGGTGGGCTTCTCCAGTGGGCTTCTTATTTATCGTAGCGCTTTCCCCAAAGACTTTTCAATCGTTCGAGTATTTTTATTTCAAGTGGGTTATTTTGTGGGGTGTACAGGCGGGTTTTTTTGATCTTTTTCGGGAGGAAATCCTGCTCGACGAAGTTTTTCTCGTACGAATGGGCGTATTTGTAATCTTTGCCGTAGCCCAATTCTTTCATCAGCTTGGTGGGGGCATTCCGGATGTGAAGCGGTACGGGTAAATCGCCGGTTGATTTTACCAACGCCAGCGCCTCGTCGATGGCCATGTAGGCTGAATTACTTTTTGCCGAGGTGGCCAGATAAATGGCGCATTGCGAAAGAATGATGCGGGCTTCGGGATAACCGATTTTATGCACGGCATCGAAGGTGCTTTGTGCAAGCAATAAGGCATTTGGATTGGCCAGCCCTATATCTTCGGCAGCTAGGATCAACATCCGGCGGGCAATAAATTTAACATCTTCGCCGCCCTCAATCATGCGGGCTAACCAGTAAACTGCGGCATCGGGGTCGCTTCCGCGCATACTTTTGATAAAAGCCGAGATGATGTCGTAGTGCATCTCCCCGTTTTTATCGTAGATGGCCATGTTGTCCTGAAGCTTGTCAATTACATTTTCGTTTGTAATTGTAACGGTTTCATTTTCCTCGGCGTTGACCAACAATTCCAATATATTGAGCAGCTTCCGGGCATCGCCTCCCGAAAAGCGCAACAAAGCTTCATCTTCTTGCAGTATGATCTTTTTGGTCTTCAGGTATGGATCTTTTGTTATGGCCTGATCGACAATTTTCAGTAAATCTGCTTTATCTAAATGCTTAAGTATGTAAACCTGGCAACGGGATAAAAGCGGGGAAATAACCTCAAACGATGGGTTTTCGGTGGTAGCGCCAATCAAGGTGACAATTCCCTGTTCGACAGCGCCAAGCAACGAATCTTGCTGCGACTTGCTGAACCGGTGAATTTCGTCGATGAAAAGAATCGGATTGGGATGGTTGAAAAATTGATTTCGCTGCGACTTTTCAATCACGTCGCGCACATCTTTTACCCCTGAACTAACCGCGCTTAACGTGTAAAACGGTCGTTTCAGCGTGTTGGCAATTATTTTTGCAAGCGTTGTTTTTCCAACTCCGGGCGGTCCCCACAGCAGAAAGGAAGAAATTTTGCCTGATTCGATCATTTTACGCAAAACAGCTCCTTCGCCTATCAGGTGTTCCTGCCCGATGAAATCAGCTAATGATGTAGGGCGCATTCGTTCAGCAAGTGGTTGGTTGGCAAACTCCATAATGGTTAAAGATATTTTTTAATGATTGTCCGGTTATTTACCTGTTTGCTTTTTTATGACGGTCAATGGTTGTCATTCTTAGTCATACTGTTATCATTTATCGTTTCAGGTCAACAAAATGACAACCGAATGACCATTTAATGACTATTAATGACATTAGGTAAATTCGCGGAATTCACATGCTTTTATTATACGGTTAATTGCAATACCGCTTGATAATATTGTAAGCATCCTGAATGCCCAATTCTCCAGCTTTGCTCAAATCGATTGCTCCGCCTTCCACATCGTCGAGGTAAATCTTGACCAATCCCCGGTTAAAGTAAGCTTCAGCAAAATCCGGTTCAATCTCAATGGCTTTGTTTAAATCAGCCAATGCACCTTGATAATCGCGCATTTTGCATTTCACATAAGCCATGTTAAAATAGGAGTATGGAAACTTTGGATTAAGTAGAAGGCAAGTTGCATAGTCGTTTAAGACATCGGTATAGTCGTTGACGGTTTCGGTAACTGTTCCTGAATCCTGACCGGGGGCTTTCTTTAGCGATACTTTGAGCGCGTCCGAATTTTGTTTCAGCTGATCCATTAAATCGACGATTCTCATCCGGCAATTGGCCCTCGAAAAGTAAGTAAGCGCGTTTTTCCCGTTCAGTTCAATCGCCTTTTGTAAGTCATTCATCGAATTCGTGTAATCATCAATCAGGCAATAGAAAATGCCCCTGCTCAAATAATTTTGGCTTTCGTTGCTGTTGTTTTTTATCTTTTCGTTGAAATAAAGGATGTTGTTTTTAAAAGCATCCCGCAGATGATCAACTGGTTTGTTCGAGATAGTAACCACCGGGTCGTAATTATTGAAATTGTTAATTTTTTCAAGCTCAATGTTGTAGTATTGAAGGCGCTGGTAATCAGTCGAATATTTGTTGTACGACGAAAGGACGAAAATAGGCTGTAAATCGATTACGATGTTTTTGTTTTGAATGCGGCCGTCGTTCACAACTTTATCTTCCGTCGAAGGTAAATTGCGTGTGTCGGCCAAAGCCAATTTGTATCTTCTCCGGTCACGTTCTTCTTTGGTTTCCTTTTTAG
>Ga0302288_1000976_pt1 | contig 20156 bp, 25 predicted proteins | sample III_Fen_N1_1_FD_194549 | JGI IMG/M metagenome (GOLD analysis project Ga0302288, IMG submission 194549) | Peat permafrost microbial communities from Stordalen Mire near Abisko, Sweden - III_Fen_N1_1 | ecosystem: Environmental > Terrestrial > Soil > Wetlands > Permafrost | place: Sweden: Abisko...
AATAAATGTTTACATTTGAATATCAAATTTTAAATCTTAACCTATGAATAAATCTTTCCTTTCTCGTACTGCATTAATAGCTGTATTGCTAACTGCAATTATCACTCAATCAATTGCACAATTAAATAATCAAGACTACAAAAAGGCATTATGGATGACAACCCGTATGCTTGGAGGACAACGTTCAGGCGGAAGCAACTGGCTTATTATGGATCACATGCCACAACTTGATACATTTGGCACAAATGGTTGGTTTGTTAATGCACACGGTGGAACAATAAAAGCCTTAGTTAAGGGTCAAGATTTTACAAAAGATGCTGATGGAAAACATGATTTAACAGGAGGTTGGTTTGACTGTGGCGATCATGTATTTTTTGGACAAACAGGATTTATTGGAGCTTACGTTTTATTAAAAGGATATGCTGAATTTCAAACTGGCTACGACGATTTTTATTCGCAAGATTACAAAGGCTACGAAAAAGCAAAAGACTTTAGTTGGGAAGGTGGCAAACACGATCCAGACGGTATTCCTGATATATTAAATGAAGTTAAATGGGCAACCGATTTCTTCATCAAATGTACTCCCGATACAAAAACATTTTACTCGCAAAAAGGAAATCCTGGTGCCGATCACATGAATTGGGTAACATCGGTTGCAATGGCTAGTGCACCTAAAAGCGAAGGTGGACAAAAAGACGGAAGTCGCGATGTTGTTAAAAATCCTAATGATGCTTCAATGTCGTCATTCTGTGGAGCAACGCTAGCATTAATGGCAAGAATGTATCGCCCAATTGATTCAAAATATGCCGACGAATGTTTAGTTCATGCAAAGTATGCTTATGAATATGCAATAAAACATCCATCAACACAAGGTTCAGCACCTTATTATGATGCAAATAGAAAATGGGTTGATGATTTTTGCTGTTTATGTTCAGAACTATATTGGACAACTGGTGAATTAAAATATAAAACGGAAGCTGAAGCTATGTTACCTTTCTTAGAAAACTACAAATGGGTTTTCAACTTCAACAATAACGACGATTTAGCTACATACAATCTAGCTAAGATGGGAAACAAAGAAGGTATTCAAATTTTCGATTCATTGGCAAACGACTATAAAGCTCAAGTAGATCAAACAGGTTTATATATTGGTGGCGATAACACATGGGGACCATTACGTTACAATTCAAATACGGCATTTATTGTAGCATTACAAGGTGTGTTACATAAAGATAAAGTCGTTGATAAATTTGTACTTCGCAATGTTGGATATATCCTAGGTGATAATAGTGCAAAACAATCGTTTGTTGTAGGTTTTGCAAAAGACGCAACATATAAAAGCCCATTGCACCCACATCATCGTAATGTTTATTTAGTTGACGATATATCAAAAGATCAAGCTAAATTAGAAATTCCGGCAAGGAATAAACAAATGGGATATATGGTTGGTGGAATTCGCAAACCAGAATTATTTGGAGATGTTGCAACAAATGCACAAACTAATGAAGGTGGAATTGATTATAATGCTGGATTAGTTGGTGCTATAGCATATATTCTATCTATTCAAGCACCAGTAGATCAAAAGAAATTCATTAAAGCTGGAAAGTAAAGACATTTTATACACAATCATAATAGAAAAGCACGGCATAAATCCGTGCTTTTCTATTGATAAAAACAGTATCACTCATGAAAAACATAAAGAAAATCACTTGTATATTATTTCTAATTTCACTATTTTCTTGTTCAAGTAATCGCCCGGTAACCGAAGTTAATAGTAATACTAAAAAGACAAGTACATTAACCCAAAATTGGAATTACGAAGAACTTGCAACAATTATTCTGTCAGAGTTTCCAGAGGCATATTCTGACTTTATGGAAATATCGTTTGAGCGTACCAATAGTACGGTTAATCCTAAAACTGCATCATTTTTAATTCCTACATCAAAGATGACAAAATTGAATGCTGCAATTTTTGAAAAGAGACTTGATGCTGTATTAAAAAAAATGGGAAGTCATGCCGAAGGCTCTTGTAGAGCTTACAGAATTGGTGAAAAGAAAGCGTTTGCATGGTCACAATGGAAAGACAAGAATGTAACGATATTTTATATTGATTTTAATTTGGGTTGTTAACAAAAAAAGAGAGACGCAATAAATTGCGTCTCTACGAAAAATCATTTATTTTTTAATAAAATAACCTTTGCCTGGTTCAAAGTTTAACAAACTATTTGTGGAACCTGCAGGCATCCAAAAACCATCGAAATTTTTAATTTCTATACAATTAGAAGAATTAAGTTGAGTAGAAATTGCTGTTGATATCTTAAATGGACAACCTAATAAATGCCAACCAGCAGTTGTTGGTAAATTTAAAATACTTGTCATAAGATTACCTGATAAGTTCAATTTTCCAGCTAAATTCATATTTACTAAATAAGCTTTGCCTGGTTCAAAAGCTTTGAGAGAATTTAAAACATCACTTTGATTTTTTCGCCAGAAACTATCCATTGTTTTTACCTCTTGTAAATCTAGTCCTTTAAACAAAGTTGCAATACTACTATCGATAACATGAAGATTAATTGAAACCAAATTCCAACCAGTGTCTAATGAAATTAATTGACTAGAAACAGTAGAATTAGATATAGTTAAAACTGCAACATCAGAACTCGAAGCTGTTCCATTCGAAACGGTTAATTGAAACGTATATACACCGTCTGATGGAGGAATAATATTTAATTTTGAAACGGTACTATCAAGCATTTTTAGCTTTTGTGGACCTGCAACTTGTTGCCAAGTATATTTAAGATTTGTTCCTACGCTTGTACTTCCATCAAGTACAATATTATTTATTGGATTAGAAACAGATTTATCACCACCAGCATTAGCAAGTAAAGATGTGCTTGATGAACCAAATACTTGTAATTCGTAGAGTGAATATCCATAAGCAGTTGCACGTTTGGTTCCAATTAACCTTACATATCTAGCAGTTCCTGTTACCGTAAAATTTGTAGTACCTGCTACTCCTGCAGTAACATTTACAACTTGAGTCCAAGTTAAACTATCGGGAGAAATGCTAATAGAATAAGCAGATGCATAAGCTGCCTCCCAGATTACGGTAATTTTATTTAAGTCGTATTTACTTTGCAAATCAACAACTACAGTTTGTGGATCGGCAAAAGCAGATGCCCAACGAGTTGAAGAATTTCCATCGACAAGATTACTTGCGGGGTATGTTGCACTTTCTGAAGACGTTACTGTCACTGGTTTATTTAACGCAAGATTATTGGTAATAGTTGTACTTCCAGAACCATATACAGTAATCTTTGAACCAGTTGAATTATTTGTCTCTATTAGTTCTGCAATTGCATTAGTATTATCAACTGTTGCCTGCACAAAATAAGTTCCAGCAGTTACGGCAGTCCATGTGGCAGAGTTTGCTTCAATAAGTGCTGAACCTCCAGCAGGAATTGTTGAATTTAAAGCTGTAGCCTGCGATACTGCAACATTATTAACTAAAAACGAAACGGTAGTATTTGCATTTAAAACTGCGTCACCAGTTCCTTGATTTCGAACATAAGCATAAAAACGCACCTTTTGACCTTCTTTAGGATAACGTGGCATTGAGAAAATTTGCGTAACTTCCAAATCAGGTTTATCAGTAGATGATGTTAAGGTTAGGATTGATGATAGTGGAAGATTATCTGATGAACCACCGACAGCAATAGTAAAATCACCTGGTTCGATTGTATATTTATGATTTGTTTGATCCCAAAAATAAAAATCTTCGGCTATTAATTGAATACTTACAATTTTCGATTCCCCAGGTTGAAGACTAACTCGCTTAAATCCCTTAAGTTCCTTTTTAGGCATCCATATTGATGACGATTGATTTGTAAGATACAATTCCACAACTTCTTCTCCAACAACTGTTCCTGTATTTGAAACGGTAACATTAACGGTAATTGGTGTTCCTGCGGGTGCATTGTTTGCCGATAATTGCAAATTACTATAAACAAATGTTGTGTAACTTAATCCAAAACCAAAAGCAAATTCTGGGACTAATTTATTTTGATCGAACCATCTATATCCACAACCATAATCATCGGTAAAATCATCATTCCAAATTGGTAATTGACTATCGCCCTGAGGCATTGTAACAGGCATACGACCCGAAGGATTAATATCTCCAAAAATTATATCGGCAATAGCATTTCCACCTTCTTGTCCAGGATAAAATGCATATAGCAGTCCTTTTATATTATTTATACAAGTATGCAATCCGCAAACACCACCACTTTGAATTACTACAATAATATTTGGATTTGCAGCAGCCAATTGATTAATTAAAGCTTGTTGTTGTCCTGGCAAATCAATAGAGTTTGATTTTCTATCGTTACCTATGCCATAAGCTTCTCCTTCTTGAATTGAATCGAGTCCACCAGCAAAAATTACATAATCGCAGGTTTTAGCAAGATTTATTGCAGCGGTAAAACCCGATTGATCAGTACTATTTACATCACAACCTTTTAGAAAACTAACTTTTGTTGAACCAACTTTGTTAATTATTCCTTGATTAATACTTATTTGATACGGTGGAAAAACTTCGCTACTTCCCCAACAATTCAAATTACCACGTGTTGCATCTGGTCCTATTACTGCAATTTTAGTTATGTTTGCTTTGTTTAGAGGTAATATTTTATTCGTATTTTTTAGAAGAATAACCGATTTTCTTGCACAATCTAATGCTAATTGTTTATGTGCAGGAGAATTTGCTAATGTTGGATCACCTGTTGGATAGTAATCCATCATTCCACTTAAAATCTTCGTTTTTAAAACATGAGTAACAGCTGTATTTAAAGATGAAGTTGTTAGTTTTCCACTAGAAACTAAGGTTGGTAAATCATTTTTATATTTATCAGACCCCATACAAATATCAGTACCTGCATCAACAGCTTTTTTAGAGTCATAAATAGCATCCCAGTCCGATACCACATAAAATGGAAATCCCCAACGTTCACGCAGGGAAACCCTTAACAATGTATCGTTTTCAGTACAATGAACTCCATTTATTAAATTATATGCAGCCATTAAACTAAGTACTCCGCTCTTTTGAACTGAATATCTAAAATTATATCCGTAGTGTTCTTGCATCAAACGTTCTGTAAAAATTTCATTGCAAGTATTTCTGTTCGACTGCTTACTTTCAACCATAAAATGTTTAATGGTAGCAATAACAGGAGTTTGTTGAATTCCAATATTTAATGCCGCACCAACATGTCCACTTAAAAAAGGATCTTCACCAGCACTTTCGGCTGTACGTCCAGCACGAGGGTCGCGAGCAAGATCGATACATGGACCTAGTTGTTGATTATAACCATTTGCCCAAAACTCTTCACCCATAGCTTTACCGACTTTCAAGAGTAAGTCTTCATCCCAAGTTGCAGCCATTGCCATTCCAACAGGAAACGATGTATTTTTACCATTACGAACTCCATGAGGACCATCGCACATATTGAATCCAGGAATTTTAAGTTTTGTATTAGCAGGAGTAGTACCAAATGCATCGTTTCGCAATTGATCAATTTTATCTTGAGCTGTCATTAGTGCTATAAGCGAATCGATTCGTGCACCAAGCAATAACTGGGCATGAACAGAATTTGCAGTAAATAGAAACAATAAACCTAATAGTAAAAATCTTAATCGCCTCATATCTAAAATGTTTATGTAAAAATACGAAAGCTTTATCACAAAAGTTTGATTTCAGATAGTTATTATGGCAATAAATCGTTCAAAAACAGGGGATTTTTGTTCAATGTACTTAACACACTATCAATTTGTCAAATGGTAACTTGAACTAAACTTTTGTTTTTTTCCATTAAATAATTGAAAGAATATTTTAGTATATACTTCTTGTCCAAAACTATTTAGATGAACTCCATCGGCAAAACATCTTTGATTTATAGAATCTGGGATTGTATTCATTGTACCAAAGAAAGTTCCCTTTAAATGTAACTTCATTAATCGATTTTCAAATTCTTTATGGAATTCACCACATGTTTTAATATATGTAGCAGTATAATCGGTTCGTTTAGGGGTAATGATATAGTATGCTTGAATTCCATTATGTTCAAGTAATGAATCAATTTTCTTCAAATACAGGAATTGTATGTTAGCCCATTTATTTACATTAAAACCAAAATTATTCAAATTGGTAATTGGAACATTAAAAGACATAGGTTTTAATTCAATCTTTAGTGATCCATTATTTGGAGGTATTCCTTTATGTACATTATAAAGCGTAAAACTTTTATTACACACATATTTTATAAATTGCTTATATCGTTTATACAAAATAGATTTATCATAAAACATGCTACATTTTAACATATTTTCAAAAGTATAATCTAAACACATATACGAATTTCGTGTACCGTAATATGACTTTAAATAGAACCATGAATCAATACCAACACAAACAGATCGAACATCATTAAGATTACTGTTTTTCAGAACAAAATACATTTCAACTGGATCTCGACCTACCATTCCGAAATTTAAAAACAACAATGAATCGTTCGACAACTGAGTTAATTTGGCACAATCGATTCCATATAAAATAGTAGAACTTCCTATCAATAAAACTTTATTTTTATGTTTAATATTAATAGCCCACAAATATTCCGATTCAATTCCTTTAAAAACTTTATCAAGTTTTTTCTCAGAGAATATATCATTGTGTCGATAAAATATAGCTAATTCCATAACACAAACCATAAGCAGTAGTGGAATAAGAAATTTTAAAACATCAAATACAACACGTTTCATTAAAACTGAAAATAAATAAATGGTTGTTCAATTCCACTAAGCATTAACATTGAGATAAGCATTGCATAATACAACGACCAACGGATTACTCGTGGATAATTCCTCGCTATTCCAGCTAATGCATATGTTTGGTCTCGCCCAAACCATTCTATAGCAAAGAAAATACTGATAAGTACAAACAGTCTTTTGGGCAGATAATTTGGTATTTCGAACAAACTGGGAGAAAACATTTGGTGGAAATAATAAAAGGCATGATGCAAATCTTTCGCTCTAAAAAATATCCAAGCTAAAACAACAAAAACAAACGTAACTATCATGGACAACACATTCTTTAACTGCACATTCCTATCAAAATCATCTTGACTTTTCCTTTTAATTAAAGTATAGAAAATTAAATACATAGCATGTAATATTCCCCAAACAACAAAAGTCCAATTTGCACCGTGCCACAAACCACTTAAAACAAATACTATAAAAATATTCCGAAACTGAAACAATAAACCATTTCGATTTCCACCAAGTGGAATATACACATAGTCGCGAAACCAAGTAGAAAGGGAAATATGCCAACGATGCCAGAATTCAGAAATATTTTTAGAGAAATAGGGAAATGAAAAATTCACCATCAAATATAATTGGCAAAACGAATCGTGCAAATTTCTTCTAACGAATCGTGTAAATTCCTAATTTTTGGACAACTCCCATGTAAGGCAATCGTGCTTACATTTGCTTGTATCTTGGATAAATCCGTGCTTATTATTTTGAGCGATTCTCAGAGGGATATGAAAGTATTATCCAAAACATTTATTCCAGCCTAATTACACCTACCACAAGGGCAATGTTATATATCTTTGATCGTTTTAACTCAAACGGTTCATAGTTGGCATTATCCGATACAATCATAATAGATTCATCATTATTACCTTTCTTCACACGTTTGATCAACGCTCCCTGTTCAGTATCGAGAACATATACTTTATTCCATTGAAAGAACGTATCTAAAGGCATTCGCTTACATGCAACAATATCTCCACTATTATATTTTGGATACATTGAACTTCCCTTTACTGGTATTAAAAACTCAGCCTCTTTGAATATTGGTATAACATAACGATCGCATTCATGCTCAAGTATTTTTGTCTCACCTTGAAAGAATCCAGCCATTGCATTAATCGGCAAAAGAGGAATACCTTCATTTAATCCAACCCTATAATTTGGGGTTTCTTCTTTAACTATACTAAATACATTTTCTTCTGTTTGGTAAGGATTATTCTGCTTTAACATCTGTCCCTTACCTGTAATCAACCATTCTGCATTTACATCTTTGAAGTAGGCGAGAAATCTCGCTATACCTCCTTCGCTCATTCCATTGTTTTGATCAAGAACACCACGTGTTATCCCAGTTAATTTGTAGAATTCGTACTTTGTAATTCCTTTGTATTCAACGAATTTTAATATATTTTCTTTTATGAGCGATTTTTCTTGCATATAATCTTGCATTAAACGATATATCTCGTATATTTGTAGCAAATAAGTAATACAAATGTATTTTAAAAAAATGAGACCAAGTGATAAACTAAAAGAAAAAAGTCTGACGATCTATCAAATGATAGCTCAAAAGCACGGTGTATCAGCAAAGTTTGTTGGCATGATCGCTCGTCAAGAACGAAATGTTAAAAGAGGAAAAGGTTTACTTGTAAAGCTTGAAATAGAAACGATGATTAATAGTCAAGCTATTTAAATATGCCTCACTACCTCCCTCATACAACAACGATAGTAGTTACAAAGAAAGAATTGTATGCTTGTGGATTATCTGATAGATATCTTCGAACATCAATTACTCGTCAAGGAAAGGGAGCTGTTCATGTTTGGGTAAATTCATTTGAGAATGGCAAACGTGTATTTCATTATGAATTTTTAAGGGATAATTACAAAACCCTAATAAAAACAATATTCTGCAACGGTACCGAACCCGAAATATGGCTTAAGTCACAAGAAACCGACAAGGTTCAAGCAAAACTCGATCAGCTTACCGATGAACTAACAAAACTGGTAATAACAAACACCGAAGAAATTAAAGAACTCATGGAGACGCAATCATACACATCTACCGAATGCCATCAATTGGCTCGTGCAGCAGCATGGTTGCGTCTCCTAAACGAATATGACGTAAGAAAGGCTCGACAAATCGGTTTTTCGAGCGTCAACGATTTTCGAAACGAACTGTTTAAACGCTGTTTAAATGAGCAAAAAATACAACCTACACCGCTCATTCGTTTCAAAAAAGGAAACATAACCAATCTTCGTGTTTTGCTTCGCAATGCCGACGACTATAAACGTGAAGGTATTCGCTCATTAATGCACGCAGGAATAGGCAATGTTAACCGTGAAAAGGCTGATACTCTTTGCCATGCAAAATTACTTGAACTAGCATCCGATCAACGCAAATTCAGTTGGGAAGATGTTGCAATGTTCTTCAATGGCTGGGCAGTCGAAAACAATAAGCCTAAACTTACGGTTTCATCAATTAAACAGCATTTAAACACTCCAAAAATAAAGAAAGTGTGGTTTTATGCTCGTCATGGCAAATTAGCTGGAGACAACGAACTACAATCGTTAATAAATCGTGAAAAACCATCATTCCCCGATGCACTTTGGTCAATCGATGGAACAACAATGGCTTTATACTATAAAGACGAAAACGGCAAAATGATCAGCGACATGTATGCTTACTTCGTAACCGATGCACATACAGGATCAATACTTGGAGCATCCATTGCTTATGTCGAAACTGCCGATATGGTAAGCGAAGCTTTAATAAAAGCAATCAACACTTACGAAAACAAGCCTTATCAAATCCAATATGACAATAGTAGTGCCAATCAAGCACATGTTGTGCAAAGCCTAATGTCAAATATGACGAGGGTTCACTTTGGATGCGAACCATACAAGGGACGTTCAAAATATGTGGAAAGTATTATTGGTCATTTCCAACAACGTGTGTTACGTCGCATGAAAAACTTTAAAGGAGGTAACGTTGATGTTCGCAGTTTAAATTCAATGGCAAACCCCGAATTATTAACGACACTTAAAAAGAATTCTGAAATGCTTCCTACTCGTGATGAAGTTATTGAAGATTTTCATAGATGTATAGATGAATGGAACGCTCGAGGCGAAAAACGAAATTCATTTGGCGAATTTATTGGCGAAAGTAAAATAGCTCGCTACAATTCAATTCAACACGAGAAACGCCAAAAACTGAACTATTTCGACCGCATAAGTCTCTTTGTGGTTGAACTTAAAAACCCATATCCATACAGTACTCAAGGTATCTGTATTGAATTGTATGGCAAAGAATACAAGTTTAAAGTTCCCGATTCCGATAATGTTGGAGACTTCATATTCTCAAATGAGCATTTAATGCAAAAGTTCAAAGTTCGCATCAACCGCCAATATCCCGAATTATGCTCACTCTACGAAAACGGCAAAAACGGCAAATTCGTAGCCAATGCATACGAACTAGAAAAACTACCATCGTGTGCAGCCGATATGAAAGAAGGAGACAAAGCACGTCAAGTTGCATTTAAAGCAAAACAAGAACAGTTTGGGGTTGAATATTCCAAAACGGTATTGATGCAGCAAATGGAAAAACTAGAAGAACTACAATCGACTGGTACCGATGGATTAGGATGGTGGGATCGCCCAAAAGCAAAAGAAAATGCCATTCAAAACAAAAAAGAAGATGTTCGCAATGGTATTGATGACGGATATACAGAAATGGAACGAAAATTAATGAAAATAGGGAATTAGTAGTAATCAAAAAACCTCAGTATTAAGCCCACCGCCAAGTTCGCTCGATACTGAGGTTCAAAAACCAAAAACCAAAAGTATGAAAGATTTCACAATCGAACAAAAAAAAGCAATGCGTGATACCATCATCGCAATGCAAGAGAACTCAGGACTATCGGGTAATGAGTTTGCCACCAAAACGCTAGGCTTTACCAGCGGTTCAAAATTCAGCCACATTCGTAATAATTGGGATAAGCCCGGAATGGTTGGTCAAGAAACTTGGGAAGCCATCGAAAAACACATCGAAAAACACCAACAATACCGTGGAGTTCCAACATCAAACTTCAAAAAAGTATGGGAAACATGCCAACGTGCATATTCTCTAAAAAAACCAATGGCCGTTATTGGTGATGGTGGATTAGGTAAAACCTTTGCTCTCGAAAAATTTAAAGAATATACCGAAAGTCAACGAGCTTTCAAAGTTGTGTATTTCGATGCTTCGATGGTAAAAACAAACAAACAATTCGTTGCTGGCTTAATGAAAGCACTCGACTGTTATCATCCCGGTAGCATGAGCTCTCAACTTCAAGACATGCGTTTGTATGCATCGAAACAAGACATGCTCATTTGTATCGATGAAGTTTCGGCAATGGAAGGTCACAACGTCACCATTACCAAAGATGTAATGACGGCATTCAAAGATATGTGTGGAATTGTTTTCGCTGGTACACCTTATTTCATCAACAACCTAAACAAAGGAGCTATCCGCAACCGTCACTTGTTTAGCGAAACTCGCGATCGTTTATTCATGCTTCCCGAAATACTCGAACGTCCCACAGACGAAGAAGCCGAATTGGTATTCAAAGCAAACGGAATCACCAGTAAAGACATGCTCGACATTGTGATGGGACGCAATAAAAAGATGCAAAAGTATTCATACTTAGGCAAACGCACCTATCGTGGCATAAAAGACTGTATCGACCTCGTTCGCATCAGCGATATGAAACCGATCGACTGGAACGCAATCAATATGTAATCATTTTTTTATAAATCATAAATACTTACTCCTATGAACTTAGACGAATTAACACCCGAACAAATCGATGAGCTTGAAGCTAAATTAAAAGCCAAAAAGAAAGCTGCAGAAGAAAAACAAAAAGGCGAAAAAACGGCTTACAAACAATTACAAAACGAGTTTGTTGAAATGTTTTTCCCAAAACTACTATCAATTGCCGATAATCTAAAAACTGCAAAAACAGAACTATACGATAGTTCTCGAAGCATTTTAGACTTAAAAAAAGAAGTGTTCAAAATGACCGATGAAGAGCTTAACGAACAAAAGTCTCATTCATTTAGCAATGCAAATTTCTCTAAAACAATAACTATCGGTCACAACAATATCGATGATTGGGATAATGAAACAGCATCTATTGGAGTAGCTAGAGTTAATCGTTGGTTGAAAGAACAAGTTACCGAAAACAATAAAACGTTTGTTGGATTTGTAACTAACCTTTTAAAGCCAAATAGCGAAGGTCTATTGAAAGCTAACAGAGTCCTTGAATTGCATAACGAAGCTGTAAATCTTGGAGATGCTGAACTAATAGAAGCCGTGGAACTAATCAAAAGTTCTTTGAGAGGCAAAAAGACTTCAACATTCGTGAAAGCTAAATTCAAAAACGAAAACGGTCACGATGTTTGGTTGCAGTTATCAATGTCAAACGATTAAGCAATGAAATATTTCATTCCTGGCAATGGTACTCCACTACATATCGAAACAAACGAACGCAACGCTCCATGCAAATGTGGTAGTGGCAAAAAAACAAAAAAGTGTTGCGGTAATCAACCCAAGTATTTCACTCGAAAAAAAGCAATAGAATGTACGAAGTAAGAGTGGCTATAACGCCTACAAATCTATCAGAACCTAATAATAAATACAAAAGGAAAATACTTACTGGAGTGTATATTCCCAAAGATGTAAAGGTCAAAGTTGAAAAAATTAAAGAACAGGTTTATGATTTCATCAAGACTAAAGTTACTCCAAAAGACAAAAACATAGTTTGCAATTATACAATTTCTGTTATTCGAAAAATAAAGACAGATTTTACGGTTTGCGAAGATAAAGAATAACACCATCACGAACGGTTCTTGAGGGGTTCGATTCCCCTCTCGTGAACTCATTTAAACAGTATTTAAACACTTACGACAATGAATGAAATAACAAACGAAAGGCTCAAAGCAAAACGCCAGTACTATCACCAACTCTTACTTAAGCTTGGTGAAGAAAAGTACAAAGAGGTTATTCTTGAGGCTCAATTTGGAGTTGAAAGTACAAAACAGCTCACCGAACCGCAGCTCGACAAAATCATTTCCGATACTGAGCGTCGCATGGGAACACGTCAACGCCCGACTAAACCAACTGTCGATCCTGATAAAATTCTCCGATCGATGCGAAATAAATGTTTGTTGGTTCTAGCCGAACGTGGCATACAGGCAACGCCAAAAGACTGGAGCAAAATTAACACAGAACTAATGGCTGAGCGATATCAATGGATCATGTCGGAAACCGATCGTGCAAACGGAAAAGTTAACCGTCACGGACTTATGACATTCCGAACATTGCCACAGCTTCAAAAACTATTCTATCAGCTTTGTGCCATTCGTGATAACGAAAAAACCAAAGCTAAAGAAGTTCAATTCTTAGCAAACAATAATTAACAATTAATATCTACTCGAATGGAAAATTTACAAACAAACGAAAAAATCAAAAGCCTCGAGAGCGATGTGAAATATCTCGAAAAGCAAATGAACCTTGCAAACAAAGCTCATAACCTAATAAGCTATTATCGCTTTAAACTGAAAAGAGACATAGCTCAACACGAGATCGACACCGAACGCAACATCGAACGTTTTGCAAACACAGCAACAAAAACGCATGGTATTGCCGAAGTTCGGGTACCATTTGCTTCTGAAGTCCCTACACACGAAGATAAAGTACATATTTTAAATGAGTCATTGTGCCATGGATAAGAAAATAATATACATATCGGGCAAAGTAACAGGCTTAGACTATGAGCAATGTTACGCTAAGTTTCTTGCAAACGAACGTTGGTTACAATACTACGGATTCGAGGTTATTAACCCCATGAAACGAGTTCCAAAGGGAACAAATTGGACTCCAGCAATGCTCATTTGTCGTGAAGATGTAAAAAAATCGGATGCCTTATTCTTGATTTCAGATTGGACAGATTCCGATGGAGCTGAAGTCGAAAAACAAATAGCTGAGTGGAATAAAATTCCAGTATTTGAATCGTTTTACGGACTACTAAAACAGTTCAACACAAACGTAACTGCAAGTAAATGCTACACATGTGGCAATGATGCTTATTTAACCGAAACGGTATTTCCGTTATGCAAAACATGCATCGACGAAATGGAAGATTTCAGAAATAGTGTAAATGTTGGAGTCGTTTATTGTAAAAAGTAAGTTATGAAACAACTTCGTGTTTTAATTGCTTGTGAATATTCGGGAACTGTCAGAAATGCTTTTGCTGAATTAGGTCATGATGCAACTAGTTGCGATTTACTTCCTGGTGAAATTTATCTATTCGAAAATCATAAGGGAAAACATTATCACGGCAGCGTATTCGATATTATTAACCAACCTTGGGATTTGATGGTTGGACATCCACCTTGTACGTATTTAAGTTATGCAGCAACTAGATATTGGAATGATAATGGTCGTGCTGAAAAAAGAGAGGATGCACTTGACTTTTTTAAAGCATTATTTAATGCACCAATAGACCACATTTGCCTTGAGAATCCTTTAGGATATGTTATTACATGGAAAAAATATGATCAAATAATTAATCCATGGCAATTTGGTGAACCATTTAATAAAAGAACGTGCTTATGGCTTAAAAATCTACCATTATTAGAACCTACAAACATTGTTAAACCTAATGAATATTACTATCCAAGTGGTAAAAAAAGGTGTGTACTGATGTTATGGGTAAGGGGAGGGGGGAATTACGTAGGAAAACAAGGTCGAAATTTTGGAAAGGAATTGCTATGGCAATGGCAGAACAATATTCTAATCATATTATTAACAAAACATTTTAAACCGATGAATTACGAAATACAACAGGCTTTATCTAATAAAGCAGATAAACATGAGGTAAATAGATTAAACGATGAAATTCGTCATTTGAAAAACGAAAACAGTGATCTTAAAGAAAACCTTAATCGTGCTAAAAGTTCATTACAAAATCATTATAGTGCATTGGAACAATTAATTCGAATAATGGTTGATAGTGACTTATTTAAAGAAAATGATTCACTTTTTAACATAAGACAATATTTAAATTAACCCTATGAAATACGAACTTACACATGAAAGTATGACAGGACGCATCATCCTGTGGTTCGATAATGATACTGGTCAATTAACCCGTGCCGATTTCGAAGCAAAACTAACAGATACACAAATAAAATACTTCAAAAACGCATTTCCAACGCACGAAGAACATCTCAATGATTTCAAAACAACGAAAAAATTTGTCATTCGCATGCTCGACGAAACCATTACTTTCAAAGATTTTTATGAAATATATGGTCGCAAAGAAAAGAAAATAGATGCTGAAGCTGCTTGGAATAGTTTATCACCTCTCGAGAGGCAACTAGCGGTTGCATATAAAACTCGTTACGACCGCATTTTGCAATTAAATACAAAACGTGAACGAATGTTACTAGGAACCTACTTACGTGCAAGAATGTGGTTAGATAATCAATAAATAATACCATGGACATTAATCAATTCGCAATAAAAGTTTCTGAAATGCGACACCTACAAAAGGAATACTTCAGAACCCGCAACAGCTCACTACTGGCTCACGCCAAAATAAAAGAAAAAGAGGTTGACAAGGTGCTTGATCAACTGATACCAAAAGTTACTAGTACGCAAACTAATTTATTTTAAGAGAATGGAAAGAGATGATGAATTACGAGACTTCATGATAACAGGACAAGTCTATAAAGGAACAAATAAGATAATATTTAACGCTAAACCTCAAAAAATACACTTCAAATATGACCGATTTACAAGAGGTAAACGAATTGCAGTTTCATTAACTGACGGTCCAATCGATGAACCTGATATTGAAATTTATTTCGATCACAACGAAATAAAAAATCTATTGAAATTCTTAACATTCAAAGAACATAGTACTAAAAAGTCAAAGAAATGAAAGAAAAACCGATGCTTTTTTCAACGTTAATGGTGCAAGCTCTACTGAAACGACAAAAAACACAAACGAGACGAATCATAAACCCTCAACCAATTATTGATACCGAAAGTGGACATGTCTATGCTAAAAATAATAACGTTTTACTTGATATTCACAAATGGAAAGATAAAATGATTGAATTATGTGACTATTCAATTGGTCAGACTATTTGGGTTCGTGAAACTTTTATGAATGCACCAAACTATCCTGATATGCCTGAAAAATATTACTATAAAGCTTCAAAATCAGATCAGTTTTTGCAAGAATGGAAAGGTTGTTGGAAACCTTCAATATTTATGCCCAAAGATGCCTGCAGACTATTCTTAACTATTAAAAACATACGAATAGAAAGACTTAACGAGATAAGTGAAGCTGATGCAATTGCTGAAGGGATAATACCATTACTACAAAGCAATGCTCAAACACAACAAGAAGGACTTTTATTCTTTGACTATTCTAAGAACCCGAAATTATTCCAAGATGGCTTGACTCCACAAAAATCTTATAAAACTCTTTGGGAAAAGATAAACGGTAACGATAGTTGGGAGCAAAACCCATATGTTTATGTCTACGACTTTGAAATTAAAAATAAAAACTAAAAATAATCACCACCGCCATGAAAAAGATAAAAATCTTAAACATCAAATCAATAAAAGATCGCAAGTACGACACAATCGACTTGGGAGACTTTTACAACGCCTTAATAGGCAAAGTCGAAAGCCGTTGCAGCATATTCCTGTATGGAACATCGGGAAGTGGTAAATCTGTATTTGCACTTCAGTTTGCCGAGAACTTTGCAAAGAAATACGGCAAAGTGCTTTACAATAGCCACGAAGAGGCAATAAAACAAACCATTCGTGACCGTATTGTAAACTTTGGAATAGAGTCTCCAAAATTATACTTTGGCGATTGCCTTACTTTTGACGAAATGATTGCCAAAATACGCTCTAACTATTACCGAATGGCAATAATCGACAGCGTGCAGTACATGCAGTTCTCGTACGATCAACTCAAGCAGCTCAATGCCGAGTTTGCAAAACGCAAAATTGTAAAGGTTTACATTTCGTTTGGTACCGGCTACAAAAAACCAACATGCAGCAACGATATTATGCACGCCTGCGATGTTAAAATTTTCTTTGATAAAGGCGTTGCAACTATCGATAGCCGTTACAAAGGCGAAATTAACAATACTCGTTTATTTACTCCAAAGAAAGCTGGAATTGTGGAACAAGGACAATTATTTTAAAGCTATGGATGATAATAGTCTAATGCCTTTCGGTAAGTTTAAAGGCGTAAAATTAGCGAACGTTCCAGCATGGTACCTACTTTGGTTGTACAACGAAAATAAGTGCAATGGCGATTTAAAAGAATACATAAAAGAAAACTTAGATGTATTAACCATTGTTCATCATTAAAGTAAAGGTGAAACATTTTTAAAATGTTTCACCTTTACTTTTTATTTAGTAAATTTGTTTAAAAGAAAATAATATGGAAATAGATAACCAAAAGTTTATGATTGGATTTATTAAGCACGATCTTGAACAAAAGAAAACAGTACAAATATCATTTCTCACTATAATGGCTAATTTTAAACCAATAGTTGAAACTGGAGCAAACTTATTACCAGGATTAAATAAAACTATTATGACAAGTTTTGATGTGTTTAAATCACACTTTTCACCAATTGAGTATATTGTGTTTATTGATGAAATGAATGATCAAGTTGTTATAGGTAAAAGATAAAAACAGGAATAACATGGGAATACTTTATATTATAGGTGGCATATTTGGAGTATTACTATTTATAGCAGCTTCCAAAAAAAATAAACCAACAAACAATAAACCGATTAAAACAGAACCAATCAATAAGCCAACGATTGATCATCAAACAAGTTTTCAAACGAAACAAATCCAAGGTCAAGGAATTCAATTTTTAGAGAGTATTAATATTATCCAAACAACAAAGAATCTTGATACACTTCGAAGTAGAATTAGTTTTATAGATGAAACTCTATATCCAAATATCATTAGTAACGCAGGAAACAATCGGTACAAAATAGATATTCAAAAATCAATAGATGACTACAAAACGCTTTATTACGATAAAACGTTAAATGAAATTCAAACTAATTTATTGGTAAATCCCAATAATACGGAACTCAAAAAACTTTATGCCGATTCAATCGTTCAATGCTATATTCGGTATGTCGACAATCAAAAAGAAGAAATCAGTAAGTTAATACGAGAAAGTGCAATTGAAAAACGAAAAGAATTCATTATTCAAGTTGGTTACAATGCAAAATACATGTTTAAAACTTTCGAACTAACTGATGATGGACAATTAGAAATAATAGAAACTATTCGTAAACAATCTTATCATCAATAAATTATCTTATACAATGAAAAAAATTATAATTGCATTATCAGTAATACTTGTTTCTTGTAACAACAATGAAAAACTTATTTCACTACAAAAACAAATTGACTCTCTAAAAATTGAAATAAAGAACATCAAGCAAATAACTAGTAGCTCTCTAAAACAAACTGAAAGTAATCCAAAATCAGAAATAACCGTTTTTATTGGCAAACCAATGAAATACATAAAAGATTTTTGGGCTACGAAAATAACGACCGAATACTTTCACGAAGGAGTTTATACAGCATCACATCAAAAATACTTTTGCATAATGACTGGTGACGCAGGCAAACCAAGTTTTAACGCATCGTTTAGTAACGATGGTTTATGTGTTGATCACATGACTAAAATTCAATTCTCTGATATATCTGTAATGAAAGCAAGATTAAAGAACTCAGGATATGTTTATGATAAAACCAACGATTGCTGGAATTTACAAGGTGCAAATTATTCCTGGACTATAACTGGACCGTTTGGCGAAGATTACGAATTTACTTGCACAAAGAAGTAAACTGAAACAAGCCCAATAAACCGCTTGTTTTAATATATACCTATCTTTTATCGACTAAAACCATAAACACGAATTTAAACGCCATTTAAACGGCAAAAATCAAACAACACAACAAAAGCAAAAGAGCGTAATTAATTTAATCACGCTCTTTTGCTTTTTATATACTTTGACGTACATTTGCATACCACAAAATCATAAGTATATAATTCGGCTTTACTATGGCTGGGTTGCAAATTATTGAGCATAATGAAAATTATGCTTTATACTTATGGTTTGTGGTGAACTCGTAACCCAGTTTTTTTTCTCGTTCATAACAAAAAAGGAGAGCAATTCGCTCTCCTTTTTCTATTCTACTTTATCGGGTAGTTAGCCGTTAAAACCTCGACCTTTCGTTTTCCTTTGCCTGATGCACTTACATTCATTTCTACACTAACAGAGTGCCAGCCGTGAAGCGTAGTGTAATGTTTGAGGATACCACTTGGATAACTTGACATCAGGAACTTTCCTTTTATCCCGGACAATGTTTTCAAAAGCCCTTCGAAATCTTCTTCAGTATAACCATCGTAATGCCCCATATCGGAGTTGAAATACGGTGGATCACAATAAAAGAAACTTTCTTCGCTATCACGACTTCCGATGATGCGAGTCGCATCGGTACACTCCAGCTGTACGTTTTGGAGTCTTATTGCTAGTTCTTCAGTAAAGGCTTGTTTCTTGTTTTCGATGGTTTTACACTTCGAATTCTTTAGACGATCGTAACCCCACGTTCCATCAAGTTGACCAGCGAAACCTTGAGAACTAAGTACCCAAACCGCCCATGCTCGCTTTACGTCACTAAACAAATGTGGCACTTGGTATATTGCCCAAGCATCGTTCATCATTGTGCGACTGTGAAGCGTTATTCGTACTTCCTTTTCGATACTTGTAAAGTCATTCTGCACGACTTTATAGAAGTTTACCAACTCCTTGTTGGTATCGTTCAACACTTCCACCAGCGATGGTTGTTTGGCAAAGAAGATAGCAGCTCCACCGCAAAAGGGTTCTGCATAAAGCCGATGATCAGGAATCATATCGATGATTCGCGGAGCTAATTGTTGTTTGCCCCCATAGTATGTAATGGGGGTTTTGTGAAAGATTCTTGACATTTTAAATATGTTTTAAATGATTAATAATTCGTTGCTTTACTATTATTCTCTCGTTTAAAACAATGCCGTTTTACATATTCAATAGCTCCAAGCAAACTGCCTCAATTCTATCTAATAATGATGTTGCACCAAGATTTGAAGCGGGCATTTCAACTCCATTAATACACATTACATTCGTTGCCTTAGTATATGTA
>Ga0302288_1000978_pt1 | contig 20088 bp, 16 predicted proteins | sample III_Fen_N1_1_FD_194549 | JGI IMG/M metagenome (GOLD analysis project Ga0302288, IMG submission 194549) | Peat permafrost microbial communities from Stordalen Mire near Abisko, Sweden - III_Fen_N1_1 | ecosystem: Environmental > Terrestrial > Soil > Wetlands > Permafrost | place: Sweden: Abisko...
TTCCACGTTCTTCTAAAATTTGACGTAATGACGCTAATCTTTTTGTTTCATTATTTATATATGTTGATTCAGAAGAAAGATATGTTTTATAAAAATTACGTAATTCTTCACGCATTTCACGAGCACGTTCAACACTCTGAACTTGTTTTTTAAGGAAAGCTAAGTGTGGAGCAATCTCTCTCTTTAGAGCTTGTACTTCTTTTATATTAATAAGAGTCTTTTCAAGTTTTCTTTCAGATTCACGAATTCTATATTGAAAAACTTTCAAACCAAGAGCATCTTCTATCATTATTCGTCTATCTTTATTTGATGCATTTAAAACTCGATCTGCTTCTCCTTGAGAAATAATATGGTGTCCTGAACTTCCAATATTAACTGAAGCGAGTAAATCAATAACATCTTTTAATCTTACCTCTGTTCCATTTATGCTATAACGATTCGCACCATCAGCAAAAACTTCACGGCCAATAATAATATCATCATAGTCTAGAGATATTCCAAGACCACTATTTGTGAAAGAAAAAATCTTTTGTCTATTATCAAAAGTAATTGTAACTTGTGCACGATTTGCAGAAGGAATCATTTTTGATCCCTTAAAGATAAGATCAACACCTCCCTTTCCACGAAGTGATTTAATAGATTGTTCTCCGAGTACGAATCGAATAGCCTCAACAATGTTTGATTTACCAGAACCATTTGGTCCTACTATAGACGTAATAGGCGTTGTAAATGAAACAACGCTTTTGCGACCGAATGATTTAAATGAAGTAAGTTCGATTGATTTTAATGTCATATTATAAAAACTCGAGGAAATTTAATCTAGCCAATCTTTAGCTTCCAATGCATTTCTTGCAGCTGCTTGCTCTGCTTCTTGTTTACTATGACCCTTACCTTCTGCTATTCTATCTTCTCCAAAAAATACTCCAACTGTAAAATGTTTATCATGATCTGGACCCGCCTCATGTAAAACTTTGTAAGATGGTGTTGTATTTAAATATTCTTGAGCTTTTTCTTGTATTAAACTTTTAGAATCACGCCATAATTTTTTAGCAACAATTGTATCTATTTTTCCAAAAAGTGTTTTGGCAATAAAACTTTTTGCTACATCATAACCTTGATCAAGATATACAGCACCAACATAAGCCTCGTAAGTATTAGCAAGTATATAACTACGAGCTTTACCAATATCTTTTGCTTCTCCTTTTGAAAGAAGTAAATAATCATTCATATTCAAAGCCTGTGCTACCTCTCCAATAATTACAGCATTTACAAGAGCTGATCTATATGCTGTTAAATCTCCTTCATTATGATCAGGATATTTATTATAAAGATAATCTGTAACAATCAATTCAAGAACTGCATCACCCAAAAATTCTAAACGTTCATTATGACTAAGTTTTGAACCAGAACTTTCATTAATAAATGAACGGTGAATAAAAGCTTGTTCTAATAATTTTTTATCATTAAAATATATATTTGTTTTTTTCTCGAATAATGAAAAATCAATCATAATTTAAATTATTTTTTAGTAATAATTTCTAGGGCCTTTTCTAGAAGAACTATCATATTATCGTACATCTTTAGACCTAAAACTTCTTCCATTGCAAACCATTTTGCACCATCAAGTCCACCTGTTCCTTTTTCAAGAACAAGATCTTTGTATTCTGCTTCTGCTAAAAAGAAAACTACTTGCTTACGAATTTTTCCTTTTTCTGGATGATTAGCAATATATTCATTACGTCCAAGTAATTCTTTTATTGTAATATCAATTCCAATTTCTTCTTTTATTTCACGAATAGCACCCTCTTCTTCGTTTTCACCTTCTTCTATTCCACCTTTTGATAGTGTCCAATATCCAAAGACATCATGAACAAAAGCAAAATATATATGGCCTTCATGTTTAGCATAAATAACAGCACCTGCTTTTTTTTCAATTGGAAATTTTGCAGGATCAGTTTCAATATGTTTCTTTTTATGCGCAACTTCTTCCTTACCAGGCTCACCTATTTCTTTATATACACCACCTAAAACACCATTTATAAATTTACTAGAATTATCACCACCAAAACTTTTAGCAAGTTCAATAGCTTCATTAATAGCAACCTTTGGTGGAACCTGTGTTCTGTCACCAAATAATAATTCATATAAACCAATACGAAGAATATTACGGTCAACAACAGATATTTTATCAATTGGCCAATCTGGAGCTGCTTTTTCTATAACCTCATCAATAATTGCTTTTTTCTTTATAATACCAAGAAGAAGATCATTCATAAATAATGAATCATCTAATCCAGGACCAAATTCTTCAATGTTACGCTCTAACATTTCCTTAGGAGGTATGTTTTTTTCTGCATCGAAATCCCACTCAAAGAGTGTCTGTAGAACAATTGAACGTGAAAGGTGCCTGTTTGCCATAATAAATTAGGTCATAGGTTCTAGTTTCTAGTAAACAGGCTAGATAAAAATATCTATAACCTAATCACTAGGAACTATAACCTAATTCTTCTTTTTAGCTTGTTTTTTTTCTACTTTCTTAACCACATCGATGACTTTACGTCCACGATAAAAACCACAGTGTTTACACATTACATGAGTTTCTTTTTGTTGTTCACAATTAGAACATGTAGTAAAAACCTTAGCTTTTAAAGCATGATGTGATCGGCGGTTCCCTGTATGGGCCCGTGTATGTCTCATTCGTATTACCATATAGATAGTATACTGATTTTCATTCAAAATGCAAATATAAATACTTGCCTTAACACTTATATTTGCAAAGTATCTCAGAAATACAACAAAATTGTATTGTGGATATGGATATGTAGACTTGTATTTTAAAAAAAATAATTGTATTATCTAAATTATAGAGATTGTTATGGCCACCAACCATAATCTTGATATAAACAAGACCGCAAGGCTAATCTATAAATAATACCAAAAGTAAAAAGTTGGGTGGAACCGCGAATAAGAATCGCCCCGACAAAAAATGAATTTTCATTTTTTGTCGGGGCTATTTTTAATTTATTAATTAATTTAGATAATTATATGGAAAACGAAAAATTAGCACACATTCGCCATACATTGGCACACTTAACAGCTCAAGCTGCTTTGGAATATTATCCAAAAGCACAACTAACACTAGGTCCAACCGTTGATAATGGTTTTTATTATGATATAGATTTTGGTAATGAAAAAATAGGAGATGAAGATTTAATCAAATTTGAATCTAGAATGGTAAAAAACCTTCCCTCTTGGACAGAATTTACTCATAAAGAAATTTCAAAAGAGGAAGCACTTTCCTTATTTGCTGGTAATGTTTATAAAGAAGAATTAATAAAAGAAATTGCTGATCGCGGAGAAAAAATTACAGTTTATACTTGTGGTGGTTTTACTGACCTATGCCGTGGAGGTCACTCAGAAAATCCAGCTAAAGAAATAAAATCTGGATCATTTAAACTTGAAAGAATTGCTGGTGCTTATTGGAGAGGAGACGAAAAAAATAAAATGCTTACTCGTATATACGGTCTTGCCTTTAATACAAAAGAAGAATTAGATGCGTATTTATTACAACAAGAAGAAGCTAAAAAAAGAGATCATAAAAAAATTGGAAAAGAATTAGGATTATTTACAATATCAGAATTAGTTGGAAAAGGGTTACCTATGTATTTACCAAAAGGTAACATTATAAGAACTGAATTAGAAAAATTTATCAGAAAAGAAAAAGAGGATCTTGGTTATTCCTTTGTTACAGTTCCACATATAGCAAAAAAAGAATTATATATTCGTAGTGGACATATGGGTAAATATGACGCAATGATGCCTACTATGACAGACGAAAATGGAGAAGAATTCGTTATGAAAGCAATGAATTGCCCCCATCACTTTGAAATATACAATGCTGAACCACATAGTTATCGTGATTTACCACTTCGAATAGCAGAAAATACAACAGTATATCGTAATGAAAAAAGTGGTGAATTATCAGGACTTTTACGAGTTAAAAATTTAACACAAGATGATACTCATCATTTTATAAGAGTTGATCAAATAGAATCAGAAATAGAAATGATTTTTGGATTAATGCAAAAAGTTTATGGTTTATTTAATTTTAATGATTATAAAGTTGAAGTATCAGTTAGAGATTTAAAAAATAAAGAAAAATATTTTGGAAGTGATGAAGTCTGGGAAAAAGCCGAAAAGATTTTAGTTGAATCTACTAAAAAAATGGGTTTAAACTATAGTATAGAAGAAGGAGAAGCTGCTTTCTATGGACCTAAGATTGATATTAAAGTAAAAGATTCAATTGGTAGAGAATGGCAACTATCAACAATACAGCTTGATTTTAATCAACCTGAAAACTTTGATATGGACTATACAGGAGAAGATGGGAAAAAACATCGTGTCGTTGTACTTCATGCTGCTATTTTTGGGTCATTCGAAAGATTCATTGGGATATTGATTGAGCATTTTATTGGAATATTCCCTCTTTGGCTTTCACCTATACAAGTAGTCATTGTTCCAATTAGTGAGCATCAAAAAGAATATACGGAAAGTATTTATAATAAATTAAAAGAAAACGGTATACGAGTAAATCTAGATGATTCAAATGAATCACTTGGAAAAAGAATTCGTAATGCAAAAATGCAAAAAGTTCCGTATGTTATTGTTGTTGGTGACAAAGAAAAAGAAGCCAATTTAATAACAGTAGAAGCAAGAACTGAAAAATTAGAAGCTATTACAACCGAAGTATTTTTAGAAAAACTTTTGAGTGAAATTAAAAATAAAACTTTAAATTAATACTTGAAAAAATAAAAACCCTCTCATTTTTGAGAGGGTTTTTATTTTAGAATATAAATTTAATCAGTCGAAGCTTCATAAATTTGACCCGGATATGATCCACACCAAAGAATACTACTATCAAAATAAAATTTCCATTGTTTTACGGTACATCTCTGAGGATTTTTAGGATCTTCTAATAAAGCAGTTAAATCATATTGAGGTTTATAAGTATATCTACCAACATTTCCATAAGTATAAGAATAACCTAACCCCCAGGGTACATTATTAGAGTTTATTGGGTCTTTTGGTAAAGGAGAAATATAAGGAGCAAGATCAGTAGCTAAAGAATCCCAACTACCATCATAACTTTCTCTATAACCATTACAATCCCAACCACAACTTGATTGAGGATAATATCCATTATGATTATAAAAAAGTTCAAGAGCAGTTTTTATTTGAGCTAAATCATTAATCCTTTGTGCATCTCTTGCTTTCATTCTTGAAGTACTATAATTTGCCAATGTTAGACTAGAAAGTACAACAATAATTGCAATAGCAATTAAAAGCTCAATTAGTGTAAAACCTCTTTTTTTATGAAATTTTATTTTTAAAAATCTGAACATGTTTTTATTATATCATTATAGAAAAATATTACTTAATTCCGTAATAATCTTTTAGGCAATAATCTTCATCCATTATAAGCGGCATTTCTAAGGCCTCATTTAATGTTACCCAAGAAAAATCTTTATGCTCTTTTTCGGAAAGAATAATTTCAGGCATTTCTTTTAAATTAACACTATGATAATGATAGATAAAATTCTTTTCAGGATAGGATACAAAAAATGTTTTTCGATAGATTAAATCATCTATATTTAAAGTTAAACCAGTTTCTTCTTTTAGTTCTCTTAATGTTGCTATTTTTCTATCATTATCTGTAGCATCCATTTTTCCAGCAGGAATACCCCATTTGCCACCTTGTGGTTTATGGTCATGCCTATGAAGTAAAAGAATTTTACCGTCACACTCAATCAAACAACCAACGACTTCAACATCTGAAACAAAATCTTTTGGTTGTTCGTTATAAATCATATTTATATATCTAGGTTCGCCATCTTGGCATGAGCTTGAATAAAAGATTTTCGAGGTGGAACTTCACTTCCCATCAACATATCAAAAACTTTATTGGCTTCTTCTGCATCATGAACTGCTACTTGTTTTAGAATTCTTCTGGCAGGATCCATTGTTGTTTCCCAAAGCTCTTCGGCATTCATTTCTCCGAGACCTTTATATCTTTGAATATGGATTTTTGATTTTTTAGGTATTTTAGAATTAGATGAAGTTTCTTCCTCTTCAACTTCTACTTCCGCTTCACCTCCTTCTTCATTTGCAGATTCAGCAAGTAACTCTGCTAGTGAAGGAGCATCTTTTCCAAGTAATCTATCACGTTCTTCATCTGAATACGCATACATAACTTCTTTACCTTTTTTTATTTTAAATAGTGGTGGTTGAGCAATATATACATAACCAGCATCTAGAACTGGACGGAAATATCTATACATTAAAGTAAGAATCAAAGTACGAATATGAGCTCCGTCTACATCGGCATCAGTTGCGATAATTAATTTATGATAACGCATTTTAGTTATATCAAAAGTATCACCAATAGATGTTCCCATAGCGATAACCAAATTTTTAATTTGTTCACTACCAAGCATACGATCAAGACGAGCTCTTTCAACATTTAAAATTTTTCCTCGGAGTGGAAGTATGGCTTGAGTTTTTCTATCACGTCCCATCTTAGCAGTACCACCAGCAGAGTCTCCCTCTACGATAAATACTTCAGCAAGTTCTGCTTCTTTAACTTGGCAGTCAGCAAGCTTTCCTGGTAAAGTCATACCTTCAAGTGCTCCTTTTCGGAGTATAGAATCTTTAGCAGCTTTAGCAGCTTTACGAGCACGGAGGGCAAGCAATGATTTACTAATTATTGATTTTGCCTCATCCGGGTTTTCTTCAAGGAATGAAGTGAATGCATCACCAAAAGCTGTTGCAACAGCTCCCTGAGCCTCTGTAGAGCCTAGTTTAGCTTTAGTTTGACCTTCAAATTGAATCTCTCTTAATTTAACAGAAATAACAGCGGTTAAACCTTCTAGTACATCGTCTCCTGTAAATCCACCATCAGCTTCTTTTATTAAATTATTTTTCTTTCCGTATGTATTTAAAATACGAGTAAGAGCAGTTTTAAATCCAGTAACATGAGTACCGCCTTCACCTGTGTAAATATTGTTAGCAAAAGGAACAATGTTTGAACTAAAGCCATCTACATATTGAAGAGCAACTTCAACGCCAACATCATCTTGATCTTTCTCAACATAAAATACTGATGAATGAATTGGTTTTTCTGTTTTATTATAGAATCGAACAAGAGAAACAAGTCCACCTTCAAAATAAAAAGTTGTTGAAGGAATTTCTAAACCAAGTTCAGAAAACCAGAACATATCGTCGTCATTTTTTTTACCTTTTCCGCCTGTTATTGGATCCCATGATCTCGCATCTATAATATCAATACGAAGACCTTTTACAAGATATGCTTGCTGTCTTAAATGATTGATTATTGTATCCCATTCAAATTTAACTTGTTTAAAAATTTCTTCATCAGGTTGAAATGTAATTATTGTACCGTGTAATTTTGATGAGCCAACTTTTTTTACAAGAGCTTTGCGTTTACCTTGAGAATACTCTTGCATATATTTTCCTCCATCTGTATGAACTTCAGCTTTTGTGTAAATAGAAAGAGCATTTACAACAGAAGCACCTACTCCGTGAAGACCTCCAGAAACTTTATACCCGCTATCATCACCTCCAAATTTTCCTCCAGCATGAAGTGTTGTCATAACAGTTTCAAGTGCTGATACTTTTGTCTTAGGATGAATTCCAACAGGAATTCCTCTTCCGTTATCAACTACCCTAACTGAATTGCCGGGCAATAAAGTAACTTCAATATGGTCACAAAAACCACCCATGGCTTCATCTCGTGAGTTGTCGAAGATTTCCCAAACCAAGTGGTGCAATCCATCTATACCAGTAGAACCAATATACATACCAGGACGACGACGAACAGGTTCAAGTCCCTCTAGGACTGAAATTTGTTCTGCTCCATAATGCACTTCTTTTTTTACAATTTTTTCTTCTTTTTTAGCCATCTAATATAAAAAATTAAATAATAATGTTTAATATAAATTAATTTAAAATACCCTTTTATTGGGTAAAATACTCTCTTATTATACCAAAAAATCGCTTAAAATACTAATATATTTTAAGCGATTTTAACATTGTAAATAAAGGGTTTTTACTATTCAAAACTAACGTACTTCAAATCCTAAAGAAGTGACTTTATCTGTAATTTTAGACATGATATTTGTTACTTCTTCATCTGTAAGAGTTCTATCATATGATTGAAATACTAATCGATATGCATAGGAAATTTTATCTTGTTTTTGAAATTTATCTACAAGTTCTGGATCTTTAATCAAAAGCTCTGTTCCCAATTCCTTATAAATTTCGAATAGTGTATTTGGTTCTGTATTTTCAGGAACCCAAACTGCAATATCACGAGTTATGAATGGATATAAAGACCAAGGCTTAAATTCTTTAATTTTATAATTATCTTCATGAGAAACAAAAGAAATAAATTTTTCAATTGAGAAATCTTTACTTTGTTCGATTGGACAATTTATAGAAAAATATTCTTCAACAGTCAGTTCAACAATACCCTTTTTGTCTCCATAAGCAACGTGCATTTCTTCATTGTCTTTAAAGAAAACAGTTCCGATTTCAAAAATCTTAACATCTTTTATTCCAAGAAGAGATATATTTAATAAATTTAATTTAACACTCTCTTTTAATCCGTCAGTTAAATTATTTCTTAAAAACTTCTTATTAGAAGCAGAAGCAAGAACCTCCACTTCTCCTTTATCTCTAAAAGCATAATTCATTACTTCAGAATATCCATCTGTTAAAAGTTTATTGCGAATCCAAAGCATTTTATAATATGCTTCATTTACTTTTCTATCTAGTTTTATTTCAGGTAATTTTTCTTCGAGCCTATCATATCCTAATATTCTAATTACCTCCTCTACTAAATCATAAGATTCATTTAAATCAATTCTTAAAAATGGGATTTTTATTTCAAAGTTCTCTTCTTTATTTATATATTCAAAACTTAATTTTTTCCAAACACTTTCAATTTCTTCTTTTGAAAAATTTGAACCTAAACGTTTATTTATATAAGAAACGGAAACTGTAACAATTTTCTGCTCTGGTTTATTTGGATAAATATCAATAATATCTTCTACTTCCCCACCTGCTAAAATATAAATTAAGTCGGTAATTGAGTCCATAACAATACTACAAAGTTCAGGAGTTATTTCATTCTCATATCTCTTTACTGCATCAGTTAATATTCCAATTTTCTTGGCTGTTTTTCTAGTAGTTGTAGGATTAAAATTAGCAACTTCAATAACTATATTTTTTGTATTAGAATCAACCTCAGCTTTAGTTCCCCCTTTAATCCCTGCAATAGCAAGAGGATTTTTTTCATCAGCAATAACTAAAATAGAATCATCTAAATTTACCTCTTTTTTATCTAATGTCGTTATTTTCTCACCATCTTTACCATTACGAACGATAAGATTAGAGCTTGCAAGTTTATCTAAATCAAAACAATGTATTGGTTGACCTAGATCAAACATAACAAAATTAGCAGCATCAACAATATTATTTATGGATTTCTGTCCTATTGCATGTAATTTTTCTTTTAACCAATCTGGACTTTCTCCAACTTTTATATTTCTTACTACTCTACCCATATAACGAAGGCATTTACTGTCTTCTATTTCAATTTTTAATTCCGTAGATTTTGGTTCAAAAGTTTTTATTTTTTTATCTTTAATCTTTAAATCAAAAATAGCAGAAACTTCTTTTGCAATACCAAAATGAGAAAGACAGTCATGATTTCTGTCTGGGAGTGTTTTGATATCAAAAATAGTATCGTCACCTACTTTTTCCACATCCTCAACTTCAAAAGAATGAAAAATAATCCCTTCAAATATTTTTTCAGGTTCTGGTAATTTTTCTTCGAAATAATTTTGTAACCAATTGTAACTTACTTTCATAATATTTAAATTTGATTAAATCTTAAATCTCCATGATAAGCAGGGCGAATATCGGGCATTAAATATTTAATAACCATTAGTCTTTCAAGTCCTGGGCCAAAAGCAAAACCTTGATATTTATTTGAATCAATTCCACATTTTTCTAAAACATTTGGATGAACCATTCCAGCCCCACCCATTTCAATCCATCGTCCTTTATATTTTAAATCAAACTCAATAGATGGTTCTGTAAACGGGAAAAAGCTTGGGCGAAAACGCAGATTAATATCTTCTCCTAACATCTTTTTATAAAAATAAGAAAGTACTCCCTTTAGATTTGCCATGGAAATATTCTCTCCAACAAAAAGCCCTTCTATTTGGTAGAATTGCATTTCGTGGAATGCATCAGTCGATTCATTACGAAAAACTTTTCCTGGGGCAATAATAGCGAATGGTGGTTTTTTACCAGACTTTGCAAATTCCTCCATGTAACGAATCTGAACTGAGGAAGTATGTGTTCTTAATACTTTCTCATTTTCTCCTTTTATATAAAAAGTATCTTGCATATCTCTAGCTGGGTGATCCTTTGGAACATTTAATGCATCAAAATTATGATACACATCCTCAAGTTCAGGACCAATAGCAACTTCAAAACCAAGTTCTGTAAAAACTTTTATTGTGTCATTTATTATTACTGAGAGTGGATGCTCTGTACCTTTTTGATTTTCTTCTTTCATTTATGATTGTCTTTTCCTTATTAAACAACTATCATCACTTTTATACTCTAATGTAACCCTATTGCCGTGTCTGTCTTCTAGATGAATTTTTCTTAATGGATCATTCTTTGCACTTTCTATAAAAGCTCTTAATTCTTCATGTGTTAAATTATTTTCTAAATGGTCTAAATAAGCCTTAGCTGTGTCACTTTCATCGTCATATTCAACATCAATACTATGTATATATTTATTTGCCATAACATTAAAAATATATCATAAAAATGACTTTTTTCAAATTAGATTGAACCACTCAATAAGTCATCTTCAAGCTCTATTATGCCTTTCATAGACTTTGGGTAATTATCAACATTTACAAAATCAAGATTTTTAATCTTATTAAAAATAATTTTTATTAATTTTTTAACTCTAGATATATCATCTTCGGTAATCTCTATTTGTTTTTCATTTATAAATACTATTCCATTTTTAAATTCTGGCTCAACGAATATAAAGATGCCATTTCGCATTTTATAATTCTTGTAATTTTTAGAATTCTCTATAAGTAATTTATAAAAAATAATCTGATTTTTATAGCTCCATTCTTTTAATTTATCGCCATCATCTTTATTTTTATCTGGTATGGATTTGCCTGTTTTAAAATCAAATACATCTACAGTATTTTCATCAACTATTCTTAATAAATCTATCTTTCCTGTTATATGAGAACCATCTATTACAACTCCCTCCTTTGAAAAATCAACCTCTGTTCTATCCCCAATTAACAAATCTTTAATTTTCTTATCATAAAAAATATCTAAGGCTTCTTTACCTCTATTTAAATATTTTTCTAAATCTACTTCAGAAATTCTTTTTCTTGATAAATCTTTTTCAAATAAATTTATAAATTCTTCTTTACTTGGAGGATTCCCATTTTCTTTATATTTCAACATAAAAAGCTCTATTGATTTATGAATAGATGAGCCAAAAATATTTGAGATACTCATTGGTTGAGGAAAACGAATAAGGTTTTCTTCAAAGAAAGTTTTTGGGCCTTCTCCATATATTAAGTTTAGATAATTATTGAAATGAGAAACACTTAACTTATAGTCTTCTACAAGTGGAGCAAGAAATGCTCTCTCACTTTCTATATATACTTTATCGGTATAATTAGGAGTTGTTGTCTCTAATATTGAACTTGTATTTATATCTTCATTTATATCTTCCTTGTCTTCTGTAACCAATTTACTATTCAAAAATTTAACTTCTATTGATTCGCTACCATCATCTTTATAAGCATAAGTAGCTAAATAAAGATTCTTTTTTGCACGAGTTAACGCTACATAAAATAATCGTAAATCATCATCAGATTCATCACTTCCAATATCTATAGGTAAATTTTCTGGTAACCGTATTTTATTTCTCATTCCCCCTTTTGACCAATTATCATCTTGGCAGGAGAGAAGAAATACTGTCTCAAACTCTAAGCCTTTAGATTTATGAGCAGACATTAATTGCACAGCATTTTCTGCACCAGTAAATGGACTTGTGTCATTTAGAAGAATATTACTGCTCTCATGAATGTCTACAAAATTTACTAAGTCTTCTACTTTTAACAGACTATTACCTTTGTGATTCCTTAATGCATTTATAAAAAACTTAAGACCAGAAAGAAATCTCAAATACTCTGGTTTATTATTTTCTAATTTATCTTTACTAAAATAAAAGTTTTTATAAGGACTTATAAATTTATCTTTTTTATCTTCTATATTTTTTACTATTTCATCATCAAAATAAGAAGTTGAACTCTTTCCTATTAAACTTTCAAGAATATATTCTACTGGTTCATATTTGGAACGTGCTATCATCTCAACAAAAAATTCTCCAATCTTTTTTACATTTTCATCTTTATAGTCAAGCATTACAGAAAGCCATGGTATGTCGACAGATTTATCATCTCTTTTTGTTCTAGATAATAACGAAATATCCCAAATTGTCTTATAAGATATTCCCCAAAATGGATATGAAAGTATTTCTGGCATTAAGCTATCACCAGATGATGGTGAACCTTTTTCCATAAAATTTAAAAATTTACACATAGTAATTAGTTGTTTAATGTGTGGAGTAGCTAGAACATTTTGCTGTTTTTCATAAACAATAGGAACATTATATTGGTGCATAAAAGGAACAAGATTCTCCAACTCTCTATGCTTTCTAGAAATAACAGCTATTTCATTTGGATTATAACCATCTGTTATCAGATTTTTAATTCGTAAAGCAATGTTGTGGTATTGATGCTCTTTTGTTTTATATTTTAATTTCTTAATATCACCCTTATATTTTTTATTATCTTCACCACTCGATATTAATTTTTTATTTATTCCTTCTATTATATCTTCAAGTCTACCCTCACCTGTTACAATAATATCTCGAGCTAAGTCTAGAATATTTTGACCAGAACGGTAATTTTCTGTCATAACAATAATTTTTACATCATCATAAACCTTATGAAAATCTTTAATATTCGATATGTCTGCTCCTTGGAAACGATAAATAGCCTGATCGTCATCTCCAACCACCATTATGTTTGGCTTTTTTTCATTCACTAAATTATCTGAAAGTAGACGAATAAGTCTAATTTGAGCATCATTTGTATCTTGAAATTCGTCTACCATAATATAAAGGAATTGCTCTTGTAATTCTGCTTTAAGATTTTCATTTTTCTTTACAGCTTCTATAACTTCAAGAATCATATCATCGTAATCAAAATACCCTTTTTCAAATAACTTATCTTTGTATTCTTTATAAATGAAGCCAAGATTTTCTAATTTCTCTTGTGATTCAAAAGATTTTAAAGATATATTTTCATTTGTGCCTGTTGTATATTTCTTTTTCCACTCACCAATAGATGTAGTTTTATTTTCACTTATAGATTCTTCTAAGGCTTTTTTAAGAGAAGAAATTATATGGAGAGATATTGGTTTAAAATAATCAGAAGGAAAAAAGCTTACATCTATTTTTCCCCATTCTTTTATAATCTTTTCTATTTTAGGAAAAATTTTAGTAGATAACCTATCTTTAAATATTTCTGAAAGTGATGAATTTATTTGCTCTAAAATAATCTTATTGTTATTAATAATCAGACTGTATTCAGAAGGTGTGATACCCGCTTTTTTAATTTGTGAAATTCTAGATAAAATATCTTTTAAAAACACGTATCCTTCATTACTATGAAAACTAGAAAATGGATTTTTATGATTGAGTGATTCTAAAATTTCTGTCATTATTTCTCTTTGTACAAGTTCATCTGCTGGAGATAAATTAGCATGATTAAAAAAATACTCAGGATAACGACTTATTATATTTGTTCCAAAAGCATGGAAAGTAAAGATATTTACTTTATATGCTTCTATATCTATCATTGTTTTCAAACGATTGAGCATATTAATAGCTCCAGCTTCTGTAAATGTAAGACATAAGATTCCATGTGCAGGTATATCTGTTTTTCTAAGAATGTTTGCAACTCGCAATGAAAGTATTTGTGTTTTTCCACTTCCAGGACCAGCCACAACCATCACAGGACCATCAATAGTATCAACAGCCTCTTTCTGTTTTTTATTTAATTTATTATATGTAATATCGAATTCTTCGTTTGTCATAATTTATTTATTTAAATCTACTAATTTTATTTCGACAGATTTTCCAAACCATTCATCAGTAAATTTTCTAAAAATATCATTTTCTTTTGTTACAAATATTGATAAACTTTTATTATGAGAGAAAAATAATTCTCTTTCAGGAAATTCAATAAAATAATCTTTTAAATATTTAGGGATAAGTTCTTCTTGGTAAACCCAATCTGTAATATGAGGGAAGGCTTTTTTAAAATCATCTCTAACTATTCCATAATGAGTACATAATAATGCTCCTCTTTTAATATCATTTGGAACTTTATCTTTAAATGAAAAAATATAATTATATGTATCACTTCCATTTTCTATAAGTCCTGCGAGTTCTTTCATGGGAATTTTTATATAATTTTTTACATTAGAACTTAAGAATTTTTCATAAACTTCTGATTCACATGTTCGTTGTGTAGCAAATATAGCAACAGTATCATTATTTCCTAAAGATTCAACAGTAGGTCGAACTATGCCAAAAAGAATTTTTCCAAAATAATGTTCATCTTTCCAATCTCTAAGTCTGTCATAAATAGTAGAGCTAATAGTATTACAAGCAAGTACTACTCCAGCACAATGCATTTGACCATATAAAAAGTCTAAAGCATTTGTGGCTAGAACAAAAAGCTCCTCATGGGTTTTATTCCCATAAGAAACATTAAGTTGATCACCTAAAAATATATAATCATAATCTGGCAACTCCTTCCTTAGGTGTTTTAATACCCAGAGTCCTCCAAGTCCAGAATCAAATACTCCAATACTCCCCTTTTTGTTCATATAACTATTATATCATTTTTCACCTCCACACCCATATTTTTATAGATTAAAATCAATATAGTTATAAAATCTAGTGAATAACTTATATTTATAAGACCATTTGAGTAAAATATATATTATGTAATTATAATAATAAAAATATAGGTGTGGGGGTTTATTTAGTCATATAAGCTAGCCAATAATCACGCTTATAAATACGATTATTGAATGTAGTATAGCTAGTTTTTTTTTCTAAATTAAGAATTTTAAAAAAGTGTCCATACATTTTTATGAAATCTTCTCTACTGAAAACTCTCTCTGTTAATCCTATATCTTTTAAAACATAAGTATCATGTTCAAATCCAGGACTTTGTTTTAATAAATTTTTAACATTTTTATTTCCATCCTTGCATAAGGCACGCACAAAAATATAACCTCCCTTTTTTAAAACACGATTTATTTCATTTAAATAAACAGCTCTTCCTTTTTCATTAAGAGAATTCGATGATGTTACATCTATAACTATATCTACTGAGTTATCTTTTATATCATATGGTTCACCTATATCGCCTAGTCTGTAATCAACAATAACTCCCATTTCTTTTGCTCGAATTTTTGCCAAAGTTATAGCGGTTTTAGAAATTTCAATTCCAATAACAGTATTACCAATATCCGCCAAATAATTTGAGTTTCTTCCAGTACCACAACCAAGATCAAGTATTGTTTTTTCTTCTACTTTATATTTTTGCTCTTTTTTAAGAAATTTTAAAAACCGTAATGTATCAGCTTGAGGACCATCATTTTTAGTAACTAATTTTGGATTTCTATATTCCCTTTCCCATGTATTACCTTGATTGGACATATAGAGATTTTAGCAGTTTATACAAAAATTAACAAAATACTATCTAAAAATTATAGTTGATATGAGTATTTAATTTTAAAATAAAAAACTATTTTATTTCTTTATCAGTAAATACAACAAGTCGCTTTGAATGACTTTTTAAAATTGTATTCCAAAAACCTGTACATGTAATAAGATTCAGATGTGCTTTCTCATCATTTACAAAAAATACATCTGGAGCATTTTCACTAGGTCCATATGTTTTTAATTCACGTACAATAAAAGTTGTTACAATTCCAGTATTATCTTCTGTATATATTTTATCTCCTTTTTTTAATTTATATAAATTATCAAATACAGCTGGAATATTATTTTTCCAACCAGAATGTCCAGAAACAATAGAACTTCCATTTTCTCCTGGAATAGTACCTAAATCAAACCAAGCTACATTAGCAGGGCCCTTTGGAACATCAACTGCCCCATCTTGAGTTAATCCTACATATTCAATAGTAGAATCAACATTAATAGCTGGAATTTTAAGATTAACTGGTAATGATGAACTAACTTTCTGTTGATTAATAAAAGTAAGATTATTCGCAGCAACAGAAGAGGAACTGCTCTCAACCTGATTAATTTCAAATAATTTAAAATTTTGTAATACAAAATACAAAAAAAGTATTATTGTAAAAATAATTCCAATAACAATAACTGCTGACAACTTTGGTCTTGATAAAATTTTAAATTTCATTGATTTTTTTAAAAATAAGAATATTTTTTTGAATACTGAAAATATACTTTATCCTTTTTATTATTTTTTAACTTGCGGTAATTTATTTTCTATTGTATCGAAAATTTTTTTAATGCGCTCTATAAACTCATCATTACTAATACCCTTTTGAATATAATCCATTATACCAAATTCTGTCATCCATTTCTGTGCTTCAATAGATAGATCTGAGTTAGTAAATAAAACAATAGGAATATCAGATGCAGGAGAACCTGGTTCATTTTTAATTCTATTAGCAACTTTAAAACCATCGTCACCTCCAGGAATATTAATATCTAGTAAAATAAGATCTGGGTGAAGTCGTCTTGCCATTTCTCTACCAATTTCACCATCTTTAGCATACATAACTTCGTAACCAGCAGTGCCAAGCAAACTACCAAAAAGACGACGGATGATGGGATCATTATCAATTATTAAAATGTGTTTAATTACTAAATCCATAATTTTTTATTAATTTTTATTTTTTAATTAATTGGTAGTTTATTAATATCTAGCCAATAAACCCCAGCTTCTCTAACTGCTTTTTCAAAATTAATGCCCTCGATAGGTTTTACAATATAACTATTAGCACCTAACCTATAAGCTTCTTTTAAATCACTATCTTCCTGAGAGGAAGTCACAACAACTACAGGAATCATTTTTGTACGCACGTCTCCTTTAATTTTAGCTAATACCTCAAGACCATTTACTTTAGGTAATTTTAAATCAAGTAAAATAACTTTTGGATTATTGTTAATATCTCGACTAGAATACTTGCCTGTACAAAAAATAAACTCAAGTGCTTCTTCTCCATCTTTTACAACATAAATATTGCTGATAATACTAGATAAAGCACGAACTGTAAGTTCAGCATCATTAGGATTATCCTCAACTAACAACACATCTATTTCATTAATATTTTTTTTATTTTCCATAATATACTTTATTAAAATTTTTATAATTTAGGTAAAGAAAAATAAATAGTAGCACCTTCATTCACTTTACCCTCTGCCCATACTTTTCCACCATGTCTCTCAACAATACGTTTTATATTGGCAAGTCCAATGCCGGTTCCTTCAAACTCTTCAGTAGAATGTAGACGTTGAAAAACACCAAAAAGTTTATCTACATACTTCATATCAAAACCAGCACCATTATCTTTAATATAGTAAGTAACAAAATCATTATCTATTTTTCCACCAACTTCAATTTGAGCTTTTTCTTTTTTATTAGTAAATTTAATAGCATTAGAAATAAGATTTGTCCAAACCATACGAATCATATCTATATCAGCTCGAGAGTCAGGTAAATCATGAATAGTAAATTCAATAACTCTATTTGGTGAATATTTTTTTAATTCCTTATATACTTCATCTACAATGGGACCCATAATAACTGGATTCTTTTTTATTTCTGTACGACCTAAGCGGGAAAAGGATAGAAGGTCATCTATAAGCTTACCCATTTGTACAGTGCTTTCTTTTATTATTAAAATAATTCTTTTTCCTTCGTCATCAAATTTATCAGAATATTTTTCTACTAAGATTTGAGCAAATCCATCAATTGCTCGAAGTGGAGACCTAAGGTCATGTGATACAGAGAAACTGAAGGCTTCCATTTCTTTATTTGCTTTTGCTGCTTCTTCGGTTGCTTTTTTTGCTATAGTATAATCTCGTGCAGCAGCAGTAATTCCAAGAACGTTACCTTTATCATCTTTATAAACAGATGCATTATAAAGGACATCCGTAAGTTTTCCTTCTTTTGATTTAATTGTCAATGGATAATCAGTAATAAAACCCAACTTAAATGCCTGCTCATAAGCATCGTGTGCTTTTTGAGGTTCTGTAAAATAATTCGAAAAATCTGAACCCAAAAGTAACTCTCTCGAAACTCCAGTTACTTTTATTGCTGCTTCATTCATGTCAGTAATTTTTCCTTCAGGACTAATTGTTACTAGTGGATCTTGACTGGCTTCAATTAAAGAACGCGCATAATGTGATATTTTTTTAGTTTCAGTCACATCACGAGCCACCGCAAATATTCCACGAACAACACCTAATGCATCTTTATACACCGAAGCATTAAAAGATACGTCAGTAACTTTTCCTGATGCGTCATGAATAGAAAGCGGAAAATCTCGGACTAATCCTTCTTTAAGAACTTTACGATATCCAGCCTGAGCTTTATGTGGTTCTGTAAAATATGTCGAAAAATCCGTATCAATTAACCATTCTCGAGTAACTCCAGTAACTACCTCTGTAGCACGATTTACTCCAGTAATTTTTCCCTCAGGACTAATTATGAAAAGAGGATCAAGACTCGCTTCAATAAGACTTCTGGCATATGCGGATGTTTCATGTAATTTCTCGTCCAATTTTTTCTGAGCCGAAATATCACGAACCGCAGCAATTGCTCCGAAGACATTACCTTTGTCATCCTTATACACGGAAGCATTAAAAAGAACGTCAGTTAATTCACCTGAAATATTACGAATAATTAGTGGATATTCACGAACAAATCCTTCTCTAAAAACTTGTTCATAACCCAAACGGGTTTCTTCTGTGTCGGGGAAATAACTAATAAAATCACTTCCAATAAGTTTTTCCCGAGAGACTCCTGTTATACGTAACATCGCACCATTAACATCAGTAATTTTACCCTCAGGACTAATAGTAATCATAGGATCAAGTCCCGCTTCAATAACACTACGTGCATAGAACAATGCCTGCTTAGATGCAGTAACATCACGAGCAGCAGCAAAGATTCCTAACACATTATCTCTCTCGTCTTTATAAACAGAAGCACTATACAAAACATCAGTTAATTTTCCATCTTTTGATTTAATAGTTAGAGGATAATCTGTAACAAATCCTAATTTAAATGCTTGTTCATAACCATCGTGTGCTTTTTGTGGTTCAGTAAAATAATTTGAAAAATCAGTACCCATTAATACTTCTCTATTTATACCAGTAACTTTAATAGTTGGCTCGTTTACACCTGTAATTTTACCTTCAGGACTAATTATAAAAAATGGGTCTTGGCTCGCTTCAATAAGAGAGCGAGTATATTGAGAACTTGCTTCTTTGGTTTTATCACTTGTGATTAATCTTGAAGTAGAAGCTGCGCCAATAACATTATTTTCTTTATCTTTTATTGGGGAAATACTCACAAAAACATTTAACTGTGAACCGTCTTTTTTTACACGTATTGTTTCGTAATACGGAACAGATTCACCTTTTTTTATTATATCTAGAAAACTTTTTAATTCACTTTCCCTATCTTTAGGTATAATCATCAAAATAGAACTTCCAATAGCTTCTTGTGCTGTATAATTATATTGTTTTTCAGCTCCTTTATTCCAACTTACAATAGTACCATCTAAGGTCTTCCCTATAATGGCATC
>Ga0302288_1000979_pt1 | contig 20056 bp, 17 predicted proteins | sample III_Fen_N1_1_FD_194549 | JGI IMG/M metagenome (GOLD analysis project Ga0302288, IMG submission 194549) | Peat permafrost microbial communities from Stordalen Mire near Abisko, Sweden - III_Fen_N1_1 | ecosystem: Environmental > Terrestrial > Soil > Wetlands > Permafrost | place: Sweden: Abisko...
AAAACTACAACCAACTCCAGCAAAACGAGCCGAATAAACTCCTGGGTCACCATTCAAGGCTTCAATTTCAAGACCTGTATCGTCAGCAAAACAATTTACATTATACTTATCATAAATATAACGAGCTTTTTGTAAAGCATTTCCCTCGATGGTTGGTTGTGTTTCGGGAATTTCATCGGAACATCCAAGTTCTAAAAGGCTAATAATTTCAAATGCTGTACCAGCAATGTGCGATATTTCTTCGAGTTTATGTTTGTTATTTGATGCAAAAACCAGTTTCATAATACGTAATTTGAATTGATTTATATTTATTTAGCTTTAACTGTGCTATTTCTTATTGCAAATATAAACTCTCTAATCAATTAAAAATGTATTTTTACAATACTGTTTATTAATACGTTTTAAACTATGCCTACATTTCTCTTTAACGAAATAATATTTGGACCCGTAAAAAGTCGTAGACTAGGCAATTCGCTTGGCATTAACTTATTACCAACCCAAAGCAAACTGTGTAACTTCAATTGCGTTTATTGCGAGTGTGGGTTAAACGATGATTCAAAATCAGATCCATATCCAACACTTGAAACAGTTGTAGAACAACTCGAGAAAAAGTTGATGTCATTGCTATCGAGCAACAATCTGCCCGATGTAATTACCTTTGCTGGGAATGGTGAGCCAACCATACATCCTCAATTTGCAAAAATCATTGATAGTACCATTTTGCTTCGCAATAAATATGCACCACAATGTGAAATCACAGTATTGTCAAACGCGACAATGTTGCGATTACCTAAAGTTATGGATGCATTGAAAAAAGTTGATCGTGCGTTTATGAAAATTGATTCGGCAATCGAAACCACTTCTCATAAAATCAATCAGCCTGTTCAAACTATTCCACTCGATGTACTTGCTTCGCAAATGATAGAACTTGGAGATAAACTCATTATTCAAACAATGTTTTTGCGAGGAACTGCAAACGGGAAACATTTTGATAATACTACTTCCGACGAAATTGATGCACTCATTGCATTTTATCAAGAAACAAATCCATCGGAAGTGCAAATTTATTCAATAGCTCGCGATACTCCCATAGACACTCTCGAAACAGTTTCGAAAGATGAACTTACTGCAATAGCTCAATATATTTCAAAACAAGGAATAACGGTTAATGTCTTCTAAAAAAACGATTCTTGTTTGTCCTCTCAACTGGGGTTTAGGTCATGCTACTCGCATGATTCCAATTATTAATTCTGAAATATCGAAAGGGAATACAGTACTCATTGGATCGGATGGTGATGCCTTGCATTTACTAAGAAATCATTACCCAGAAATTACGTGCATTGAATTACCAAATCTTTCAATAAGTTATGGTAACGGTATTTGGGCAACATTTTTATTCCTTTTTTCTATTCCTAAAATCCTTTTATGGATTCACCGTGACAACAAAAAACTAAACGAAATAATTAAGGAACATCATATTGATTTAGTAATTTCTGACAATCGTTGGGGATTGTGGAACAAATCGGTTCATTCGGTTTTTGTGACTCATCAGGTTATGGTGAAAATGCCAAAAGCAATACGTTTCTTGGAAAGAAGCATTTTCAAGTTACAACAATGGGTAATACGTCATTTCGACGAAATATGGATTCCCGATTTTGAAGATAAACGCAATAATCTTTCGGGCGATTTATCACATAGATTTTTGCCTAAAAAACCAACAAAGTATATTGGCATTTTATCTCAATTCACAAAAACAAATGATGAAACTGTACCAAAGTATGATGTTGCTGTAATTCTTTCTGGTCCCGAACCTCATCGATCAATATTAGAACAAAAGCTTCTTTTACAACTCAGTACTATGACAATACAATCTGTTTTTATTGGTGGTAAAATGAGCAATAACACTATCAATCATTATCCAAATATCAGCTATATTCCATTTGCTAATACAGAAAAATTGCAAGAGATTTTTGCTCAATCAAAACATATTATTTGTCGTTCGGGATATACAAGTATTATGGATTTAACGAAAATCGATAGAAAAGCTATTCTCATTCCTACTCCTTCGCAAACGGAACAAGAATATTTAGCAAAACATCTTTCGGGGAAAGGACAATTTGTGGTTTTGGAACAAAATGCGGTAGAGAAACTGACTGAACAATTTATATTGCAAAACTAGTAACGCTCAATTATATTTCGTGCAAACGTTTACCTCTATGTTTTGAAAAGATAAAATGTTTGGGCTCACCAATCATTTGTGAACGATAAATGCTATTGTGACCCGAAATCAAATATGAAACAATACATGCTATTGCAACATAAATTCCACATTCACCTCCAAAAAGTTCAATTCCCATTACCATACAAGCCAATGGAGTATTGGTGGCTCCAGCAAAAACAGCAACAAATCCCATTCCAGCTAGCAATCCCATGGGCAATGGAATAAATAATGAAATTGCATTTCCCAAAGTTGCACCAATGAAGAATAAAGGAGTTACTTCTCCTCCTTTAAAACCAGCCGAAATAGTTAGAATTGTAAGTAGCATTTTTATTGCAAAATCATAATAAGGAAGCTGAGTATCGAACGATTGTACAATGGTTGGAATTCCTAATCCTGCAAATGTTGATTTACCTAAAAACCAAAGCAAAATTGAAACGATTATTCCACCAACAAACGGTCGTAAAGGTGCATAGTGAATCGTTTTAAATACTTTAGAAGTTGCCAACGTTGCTTTACTAAACGCCATTGCAGTAATTCCAAATGCAATTCCCGCTACTACGCTATACATTACGGTTAACCCATTTAAATTTGGCAATAACGGAATATGATAATGTGTATGAGGTGTATGCCATCCAAGTGTTGTAATATGTGCAATAATTCCTGCAGCAAATGCTGGAAATATAGCATCATATCTTATCTTGCCAATTATAAAGACTTCGAGAGCGAAAATTGCTCCAGCTAAAGGAGTTCCAAAAACAGAACCAAAACCAGCACTTATACTTGCAATTATAAGAATTTTTCTATCGAATGTATGTAAACCGAATGGTCGTGAAAATTGATCGGAAATTGCACCAGCCATTTGTAGAGCAGTACCCTCACGACCCGCAGAGCCTCCGAACAAATGGGTTACTAAGGTTCCCAATAAAACCATTGGAGCCATTTTGAAAGGAATTGTTTTGGAATTTTGTGGTTCGTGAATGGTGTCTATCAAGAGATTATTGCCCGTTTCAACCGACTTCCCATAATAATGATATAACAGTCCAACCAATAAACCACCAATGGGCAGTAATGCTAATAACCATAGATGAGATTCCCTAAAATTGGTTACCCAATTGAGCGACCACAAGAAAAACGCAGAAGCAGTACCAACACTTATTCCAATAATAGAACAAAGAATCAGCCATTTAGCTAAATAGAATAAAGAAGGATTTTCCTTTATAAAGGAATTGATATGATGCTTATTAAATGCCAATTTCAATTGTAAAAACAAATATTATTCATGGCAAAAGTAGCAATAAATACAATAATTAATTGAAATCAAGGCTTATTTCACAAAACCAATAGCAATACTACCATTTAAATAAACACCAGTATAATCGAGTTGATAATTTGCTCTATCGGTTGTATGAAACGATTCACCTTTATATTGACTAAAGAAAAAGCCACCCCCAGCATAATAATCAACACAAAGCACCTTAAAAAGAGTACTTTGACGACCGACAGCATAACCCAAATAACTCAGATAAAGAGTCTTAGAAGCCTGCATTATTTGACTATTTTCGGTATATTCACCAGTAATTTTTAGTTGACGATAAAATAATTCGGGACTCCACCACCAACCAGTCAAAGCTGTTGGATTTTTGCCTAAATAAACCTTATATTTTAGATTTATCCCTGCACCTACTACCTGTGTTTTATCAACATTAGTTATTGTTTGTCCCGACGAACTTTTCATATCAAAATCTTGAGCTTTTAGATATATTTTAGCTAATCCTGTTGATTGTGACCATGTGCCAATGAATCCGACACAAAGAGCAGATCGCCTAGTAACAGGACGTTCGTAATTCACTTGCAATGAACCTTGTGCAAGTTTAAACAAATCGAAAGAAATATGATATTTATCTCCATACTTTGTGGAATCATTTGCACTTTGAGCCAACACAAATAAACTACAAATCGAAAAGAAAATCGAGATGAAAAATGATTTCATAACGATACTATTATCTGTTAAGTATTCCGATAATTATACCACTTTTGGGTAAAATTCCAGAATAATCGAAATCATTTATTGATTTATAACGAGTTGGACTATTTTCACCTCCATAATAGGTTAATCGCAATCCACCACCAATATAAAAATCTAAAGATATTGCATGACCAATTATTTGCTGATAGCCTAAAACAATACCGCCATAATACACATTCATTGTGGTATTCGTTTCATATCCAGCAGTAAAAACATTTGTATTTGTATTATAATCCCAAAGATACGAATCATCATGCTTAATGTATTTTTCAAGATGACGTCCCATAAGATGAATACCATAATAAAAAGGATATTTTGTTGGTCCAGAATTTTTACCCAAATAACTTCTATATTGTAATTCTAATCCCGGCCCAAAATACTGCTCTTTATTAGTATTACCCGTTTTTGTATAATCAGAACCCATTAAAGCAAAATATATTGAATTGCGATTATTCCGAAATGGAACTTCAACTCCAAGATGAGCAGTTCCAGTAACATAGTAAAATAAATTTGACTTAAAGATAAATGACAATGTATCATCTTTCATATACTTAACCCCTTGTGCATTTGACGATAAAACGGATGTACCAGCCAAAATAAGTGTTAAAAGGAATAATTTTACTGTTTTCATTTGTTTGATTTTTAAATAATTACTTTTTCTCTATCACAAATATACAAATATTTCTAAATCTACAGTGGTTCTTGCTGACTTAAACAATGGAAACTACCTAATCCCCAAATAATATCGGTTGAATCAATTCCAATAATTGGACGATCGGTAAAACATTTACCTAAAATATCTAGGGCAATTTGATCTTTATCGCATTGGAACGTTGGAACAATTACTCCCGAATTACAAACATAAAAATTTGCATACGATGCCGGTAAACGTTGATCATCCCAAATAACTTCATCGGGCATTGGAAGTTCAACTACATTTAGTTGTTTACCATTTATCAAACGCATTTTCTTTAATGCATTTAAATTTTCTAATAATGGCAAATGATTTGCATCGTTTTTATTTGGCTCTACAACAGTAACTACCGTGTCTTCATTTACAAATCGAGTAATGTCATCAACATGGCCATTTGTATCGTCACCTTCAATTCCATCGCCTAACCAAAGCACTTGTTCTACACCATAATAATCCAGCAAATATTGTTCAATTTGAGATTGATTTAAAGTTGGATTTCTATTTTCATGAAGCAAGCATGCTGTTGTTGTAAGTAAGGTTCCTTTCCCATTAAAATCAACTGAACCACCTTCCATTATTATACCTGGATTAAATACTGGTACGTTCAAATACTTTGCGATTAAACTAGGAATTTGATTATCTAAATCGCAAGGATATTTTCCTCCCCAAGCATTATATCCCCAATTGACAATCGCTTTTTCAGCATTACCATTAACTAAAAAAGCAGGGCCATGATCGCGACACCAAGCATCATTAGTAGGATGTAAATGAAATCGAATATTCGACATGATAGTTCCATTTTCGCTCAACTGTTGTTTTACAGTTTCAAGCATTGAATTGTCTATCACATTAATATTAACTATTTCACCCTTACTTATTTCTTTTATAAACTGATTATAAAAAGGGAATATAGGCTCCATTTTATCGGGCCATGAGGCTTCATTATGAGGATAACTTAACCAAGTTGAAGCATGTTTTTCCCATTCAGCTGGAAAACGATAACCTAAAGAGCGAGGAGTTCTTAGTTCCATGATTTTTATGCAGTTTTATGTTTTTTACACAACAAGTTACTAACGATTGACGAAAGTATATAAAGGATAATGATAAACGGAATTGCCTTATAAGTAAGGATGGCTAACAGGATTATCGATAATCCTAAAAAGATAAATCGAGTTTTATTATCAGCCCATTTTAGAGATTTCATCTTCAATGAGAATAATGGTATTTCGCTTACCAATAATAAAGAAAATACAATTATCAAACATAAAAGAATAACTGGATTTAATATAATATCGACCAACAATCCCGTTTGCCCAAAGTGCAAAATCAATGGCATTGAAGCAAAGAACAAAGCATTTGCAGGTGTTGGAACACCAATAAACGATGTTGTTTGACGAGTATCAATATTAAATTTAGCTAATCGTAAGGCCGAAAATACTGCAATTAAAAAAGCTGGTAAAGTAAATGCATAATCAATTGGTCGATAGGTTAAATAATAATTTACCGCTTGTATCTTATTAACCAAAACATAAATATGTGAATTCGGATTGAAAATATCTTCCTTACCAATTGCAATATTCATAACTTGAAAAGCAATAACCGATGGAGCAACACCAAAGCTAACCATATCGGCAAGCGAATCGAGTTGTTTCCCAATCTCTGAATATGCTTTTAACAATCGTGCTGCAAGTCCATCTAGAAAATCGAAAACAGCAGCAAGAATTATAAACAAACTTGAAATCCACAAGAATTGATATCCAGCAAAAGCTAATGCAATAGCAATACATCCGCAAAATAAATTGAGCGATGTTATAAAATTTGGAATATGCTTTTTCATTTTAATAATTTTAATAATTTTAATAATTTTAATAATTTATTAATTTATAATACTTTTTGTTTTCCAATTACCTTTTAAATACCAAACCCAAGCTAGCAACAATCCCACAACCCATCCTGTAGGTATGCTCCACCATATACCTACAACTCCGAAATAGTGCGACAAAACATATGCTGCAGGAATTCGAACTCCCCATAATGCGAAAAGGGTGATAAACATAGGAACTAAGGTATCACCTGCTCCACGTAAAATACCTTGAATTACAAACATTAAAGAGAATAATACATAAAACGATGCAACAATTTGCAAATATTGTGAACCTAAATCGATAACTACTAAATTTTTAGTAAATGCAGTCATTATTGCATGACTAAACAAACCAATAACCAAAGCCAGAGCAACTGACATAACTGTTGTAATCCAGAGCGTTTTATGAAATCCTTTGCGAGCTCGTTCCCATTTGCCTGCTCCAATATTTTGTCCAACAAACGTAGATAAACCATAAGAAAAAGTCATTGCTGGAATTGAGGCAAACATATCTATTCTACTTGCAACAGAATATGCAGCTACGACGTTTGTTCCATATTGATCGACAATCCAAATCAAAGCCATCATTCCTAAAGCGACAAACGATTGTTGCAAGCCCGAAGGAAGCCCAATTCGAACGCTTTGTTTGAACATTTGTTTATCCCATTGCAAATTAAATATCTTAAACCTTACTTTCGAATTCGTTTTATTCAAATAAATAACAGTAAATAAGAATGTTCCACCTTGAGCTACAATAGTTGCAATTGCAGCACCTTCAACTCCCATTTTGAATCCAATAATCAAAATCAAATCGAGTATTATATTTAATACTATAGATGCTAATTGAATATATAAAGGTGTTTTTGAATCGCCCATTCCTCGCAAAATGGCACTAGCCGAATGAAACCCAAACAAACCGATTAATCCCCATAAATAAACTTGAAGATAAAGAGTTGCACTAGGAATAACTTCTTTAGGTAAATTAAGAAGAACAAAAATATCGTGGGCAAAGTAAATTCCGATAAAACTTAGGATTAATGACGCAAAAAACATAAAAATATTTAATGTATCGATAGCTTTATTAATCTTTTCAAAGTTTTTAGCTCCATAAAGTTGTGCAACAATAATTGTTGAACCATTGGCAATACCAACGACTAACGATATTAATAAAAAGATAATAGGGAATGACGCTCCTACAGCAGCCAAGGCACTATCTCCAATAAAACGACCAACAATAATACTGTTAACAATTTGATAAGATTGTTGTAAAACATTACCAATAATCATTGGTATTGTAAACTGAACCACCAACTTACCCTCGTCGCCTACTGTTAAATCTTTCATTCTTTTTATTATCGTTCACAAAATTGTGGCAAATGTAGCTATTTTTTCAAAGGACTGTGAAATACATTCCGATTATAATCGTCTAAAAAAATATTCAATTTTTATTAATTCCATAGATTTAAATGTGGGCAAAATACTGTACTTTTGTATTGCTTTTTATCTAAAAAATAGTAGTTTTCAAAATGATTTTTGGCAGAATAGTATTTCAACGACTTTGGCTTTTAACAGTTCTTTTGTTAATCCATTCAATGATTTTTTCGCAAACCGTAAATCTTGCATTAAATGGAAGTTTTGAGGATTTCTTTTTACTACCCGACAATTTTACACAAGTAAAACAGAAAAACTCTGAAATAATCCCTAAATGGTTTTTCTTATCTACACCTGATTATTTTAATAAAAAGAACAAACATAAAGTAGTCGGACTTCCTAAGAACTTTGCAGGATCTATTTCTCCTGAAAATGGATTAGCTTGTAGTGGAATTATTTTACGTTCCGATCCAGTAAATTATATTTTATCTCCCAAATACACAGAGCATATTCAAAATGAATTTAGTGACACAATGAGTCCTAATCAACTTTATTGTGTCAAAATGTATGTGAGTTTTGCTAACAACTCGGGCTTTGCTTGCGACGATTTATCGATGTATTTTTCAAACAATAAAATCTTTTTCAAACAAAAAGACGACATTCTATTATATAAGCCCCAAATAGAAAACTACCCAGGAAACATAATGATGTCAAAAAATGAATGGGTTCTTTTTAGTGGAATTTACAAAGCAAATGGTGGTGAGAAATTTGTTACGATTGGTTCATTTAAACAATCCGAAGATGTAAATATGCTTAGAGTTCGATCGAAACTTCGTAAACGTATGCACTTTTTCTCATACTATTTTATCGACAATTTATTTATAAGTCCAATAAAAGACACTTCGGAATGTCAATGTACAGCTTGGTCAAAAACACTAGATCCTAAATTTAAAAATAGAACATATCTTCCAACAGATACAATTGATTTTGTAAGCAAAAACGAATATTTTGGTAATGTGGTTTACGATAAGCCATTCCGTTTAAATAATGTTTATTTTAATTTCGACAAAACAGATTTATTACCTGAATCATATACTGAACTTGATAAATTATTTGAACTTCTTTCAACATTGAAGAAAGTAAAAGTTACCATTCAAGGACATACCGATTCGATGGGAACAGATACATACAACAAAGCCCTGTCGGAAAACAGAGCATTATCTGTACAAGCTTATTTAATTGATAAAGGATTTGACCCTAAATATATTAAAGCAATTGGTTACGGATTTGCAAAGCCAGTAGAATCGAATGCAACACCCGAAGGACGTAAGATGAACAGAAGGGTCGAATTTATTTTAACAAGAGTTTATACCAAAGAAGATGAAGAATAATATATGGAAAGAAATCGTAGCTAGTAGTTTCATCTTTGCAACGATTTTTTCCGCTTGTACCAACAATACAAAAACAGAAAACGACCAAACCGTTCAACAACAAGAAGAAACAATAGTTACCGTTTCATTTCCATCAAAATCGACTGTTTATACCATTGGCGATTCCGTTCATTTTGCTCTTGCATACGATTCGTCTAAAACATTTACGTCAGTTGAATTATATCTTGACAACAATAAAATACATGTTTCGGATTCTAAAATCACTTCATTTAGCATTAAGACTGACAGCTTAATGGTTGGCACACATACATTTTCATGCAAAATAAAAAAAGAGAATGACTATATTGATGTTGATAATATCAATTTAACTCTACTTTCCAACATACAACCCGCTGAAGGTGATTATAAAATTAAAAAGGTATTTCCCCACGACATTCGTGCATACACCCAAGGTTTAATTATCGAAAACGGAAAAATGTACGAAGGTACGGGTATGGAAGGCGAATCGGTAATAAAGGAAGTTAATATAAAAACAGGAGAAACTATTCGTGACATGGGAATTCCTCAAGAATATTTTGGAGAAGGAATTACATTAGTTGGGAATAAATTGATTCAATTGACTTGGCGTTCAAATATCGGTTTTGTATACGATAAAAAAACTTTTAAAAAACTTCGAGAATTCTCTTATTCAACCGAAGGATGGGGATTAACATTTGATGGTAAAAACCTAATAATGAGCGATGGGTCTGAGAATTTATTTTACATGGACACCGTAAACTATAGTGTTTTACGCAAAGTTCAGGTATATGATAATCATACAGCCATTACAAAACTTAATGAGTTGGAATATATCGACGGATTTATTTATGCAAACATTTACACAACCGATTTTATCGTAAAAATTGATCCCAAAACGGGAAAAGTTATTGAAAAATGGGAAATGCCTGACCTTTTAAATGAAAGTGACCGTATGCCCGAAACCGATGTATTAAATGGCATTGCTTACAATAAAGACACAAAACGATTTTATATTACAGGAAAATATTGGCCTAAGATGTTTGAAATGACATTGCAATAATAGCCATAGGAAATATTAAATCAATTGACTATCTTTGTAATACAAAACCCCTAAAGCACTTTAACCCTAAAAGTAAATATCATGAAGAAAGTACTTTTTTTAGATCGTGACGGAGCAATTATTCACGAACCCGTTAGTGATGAACAAGTAGACTCACTTGAAAAACTAGAATTTCTCCCTTATGCTATTTCCTCATTAAAGGCAATTTCGGAACAAACCGATTATACCTTGGTTATGGTAACAAACCAAGACGGCTTAGGCACCGATTCGTTCCCCGAAGAAACGTTTTGGCCTGCACACAACAAAATGCTTAAAACACTCGAAAACGAAGGAATTATATTTGAGAAAATACACATCGATAGAACTTTTAAGCACGAAAATGCCGATACTCGCAAACCAGGAACAGGCATGCTTACCGAATATTTCTCGCAAGAATATGATTTAGAAAATTCCTTTGTTATTGGTGATAGAATTACCGATGTTCAGCTTGCCGAAAATTTAGGATGTAAAGCAATTTGGCTTTTACCTCCAGAGCGTTCAAACGAATTTCAAACACAAGGAATTACTGAAACATGCATGCTCATAACCAACAGTTGGTTAGAAATTGTTCAGTATTTGGTTTTCCCAATTAGAATATCACGTATAGTTCGCAAAACAACTGAAACCAATATTACCGTTTTCTTAAATCTAGATGGAACAGGACGTTATTCAATATCAACAGGATTAGGATTTTTCGATCATATGTTGGAACAATTAAGCCGCCATTCATACTGCGATATGGATATCAAAGTAAAAGGTGACTTACATATTGATGAACATCATACAATTGAAGATACTGCAATAGCATTAGGCGAAGCATTTGCTTATGCATTGGGCGATAAAAAACGAATAGAACGATATGGCTTCCTTTTACCTATGGACGATTGTTTGGCACAAGCAGCAATCGACTTTTCGGGTCGACCATGGTTAGTGTGGGATGCTCCCTTTAAACGCGAAAAAATTGGAGATACACCAACTGAATTATTTTTCCACTTCTTTAAATCGTTTTCCGATGCTTCAAAATGTAATTTGAACATTAAAGCAGAAGGTGAAAACGAGCATCATAAAATAGAAGCGATATTTAAAGCAGTTGCAAAATCGATAAGAATGGCCGTTTCACGAAACATGCAAAATCAAGGTTTGCCAAGTACTAAAGGAATGTTATAGCTAATTATTTAGAATTATTAAATCAGTGATTCTAAAACTAGCATATTGGATTCTATCCTTGCAAACATTATTCAAACCTTGTCCGTGTAAAACGAACGAGGATAATGCAAAAACTAAAATCAGAATAAAACATATTGAAACAGTTCAATTACCCCGATGTATCAACGAATCATCGGGGTTAATTATACTTAACGACACAATATATTCTCACAACGATAGCGGTGGACTGCCCTATTTATATCGTTTTTCAAAATCAGGTCAATTATACGATTCAATAGAAGTAAAAACGGCTAAAAATGTAGATTGGGAAGAAATTTCAAAAGATGAAAAGGGGAATATTTTCATTGGAGATTTTGGAAATAATTACAATGAACGTCACAATCTTTGCATCTACAAAATTGATACTTCAAAACAAGTAAGCAAAATCAAGTTTTCATATTCTAATCAAACTGAATTTCCTCCAATAAAGAGGAAAGAAAAAAACTTCGATTGCGAAGCTATGTTGTGTTTTCAAGGAAATCTAGTGCTTTTTTCAAAAAGTAAAACTGCAAAAAAAGAGTTGGTTTATCTTTTAAATCCAAATGAAAATACTTCCAGTTTAAAACCGTGGTTTCATTTCAAACTTCATGAGAGAGTTACCTCAGTAACAGCTATTTCAGATAATAGAATTGCGATATTATCTTACGGGAAATTAATAATTTGCAAATTACCCGACCTTACAGATTCAAATCCTAAGATCCAAATTATACTATGCAAAAAACTACCTTTTGCACGTCAATGCGAAGCCGTTGCTTACGATTCGGGTAAAATATTTGTGAGTAATGAACAAGGTAAACTGTTTATTTACACAATTACATACTAAACTCGAAGTCGAATACAAATCTATTTCTGTTTAAAGACAAGGGCACAAACACTTAAGTAAATTTTAATTTTTCGGTAAAGAATAAAACATTTATTCATTCAATTCTTTTGTAAAAATTATATCTTTGCACATAATAATAAAATCCAAAAAGTAAAGCATTCAATGAGTAGTGTTAGAAAAATTAAATCGGCTTTAATTTCCGTTTATAATAAAGAAAATCTTGACGTTATCGTTGAGAAATTGAAAACATTAGGTGTAACATTTTATTCAACTGGAGGAACACAAACATTCCTCGAAAGTCTTGGAGCAAAGGTTAATGCAGTTGAAGATTTAACTGGTTATCCTTCAATTCTTGGAGGAAGAGTAAAAACCCTTCATCCAAAAGTATTTGGTGGAATTCTTTCTCGCAGGGAGTTACAAAGCGATAAAGATCAACTTGCTCAATACGAAATTCCAGAAATTGACTTAGTTATTGTTGACCTCTATCCATTCGAAGATACATTAGCTTCGGGAGCTGGAGAACAAGATATTATAGAAAAAATTGACATAGGTGGTATCTCTTTAATTCGTGCTGCTGCAAAAAACTTCAAAGACGTTATAATTGTTCCATCGCAGGCTCAATATAGCAATTTGATTGATCTTTTAAATGAGAAAAACGGTGAATCAACAATCGAAGATCGCAAGAAATTTGCTTGTTCAGCATTCAATGTTTCATCGCATTACGATTCAGCTATTTTCAACTATTTCAATAGTTTTGAAAACAATGCATCTGAAAAAATTAGTTTAGTTAATGGAGAAGTTCTTCGTTATGGAGAAAACCCTCATCAACAAGCTACTTTCTATAAATTCAACAACACCAATACTCAAGCAACACTTGCAAATGCTCAAGTATTACAAGGTAAAGCATTATCATATAACAATATGTTAGATGCTGATGCTGCGTGGAAATCGGCAAGCGATGCTTATCATGCAGTATCGGGAATAAAAAACAAAGTTGCAGTTACCGTTGTAAAACATCTTAATCCTTGTGGTTTAGCTGTTTCTGATTCTGCAATGAAATCACTAGAATTAGCATGGGCTGGCGATCCAGTTAGTGCATTTGGTGGAATTGTATGTTTTACGGCTGAAGTTGGTGCTGATATTGCACAATGGTTTTCCGATAAATTCATCGAAATATTAATTGCTCCTTCATTTACTGCTGAAGCACAAGAAATATTAGCTAAAAAGAAAAATCTTCGTGTTTTAGTTACTCCAATTAAAGCTGAAATTTCAGGCGAAAAATTATATCGTTCAATTAATGGTGGATTATTAGTACAAGACGAAGACGAAGGACTAGATACAGAATACAAACAAGTTACAATTAAAGGATTTGATGAAAAGCAAATCGACATGGCAAAATTCGGTACGCAAGCGTGCAAGAATTTAAAAAGTAATGCCATTGCAATTGTATCGCAAAACTCTGATGGCTCATACTGGTTAACAGGAGCTGGAATGGGTCAACCAAACCGTCTTGATAGCTTACGTTGGTTAACAATACCACGTTTCTTACAAAAAGAAGGATTAAAAATAGAAGAATCGGTACTTATTTCTGATGCATTTTTCCCATTTAGCGACAGCGTTGAGGCGGCTAACGAATATGGTGTAAAATACATTGTTGAACCAGGCGGAAGCATCAGAGACGAAGACGTTATTAAAGCTTGTAATGACTTTGGTATAGCCATGGTATTTACAGGTAGAAGACATTTTAGACATTAAAATATTTAAAAAAGGATATACAAAATGGGAATTTTTTCATTTTTGAATCAAGAGCTGGCAATTGACCTTGGAACGGCCAATACCATCATCATACACAATAATAAAATTGTTGTTGATGAGCCATCGATTATTGCTGTAGACAATAATACAGGGAAGCCCGTTGCAATTGGTCACCGTGCACGTCAGATGCAAGGAAAGACACATCAAAATTTGACAGTAATTCGTCCAATGAAAGATGGTGTGATTGCCGACTTCAACGCTGCGGAGTTAATGATTCGCGGTATGATTAAAATGATTGATAACCGAACAAAACTTTTCCAACCAGCATTGAAAATCGTAGTATGTATCCCATCGGGATGTACTGAGGTTGAGCTTCGTGCTGTACGTGACTCGGCAGAGCATGCTGGAGCTCGTGAGGTTTACATGATTTACGAACCAATGGCAGCAGCCTTAGGTATTGGAATTGATGTTGAAGCTCCCGAAGGAAATATGATTGTGGATATAGGTGGAGGTACAACTGAGATTGCTGTTATTGCACTTGGTGGTTTAGTTTGTAATAAGTCTATTCGTATTGCTGGTGATGAATTAACTGCAGATATTCAAGAATATATGCGTTATCAACATAATATTAAAATTGGAGAACGTACGGCTGAGGAAATTAAAATCAACGTAGGTTCTGCACTTCCCGATTTAGATGAACCACCAGCAGATTATATCGTTCGTGGTCCTCACCAAATGTCGGCTTTACCAATCGAAATTCCTGTAAGCTATCAAGAAATTGCACATTGCGTTGATAAATCAATTTCAAAAATTGAAACAGCAATTCTTTCTGCATTAGAGATTACACCTCCCGAACTTTATGCTGATATCTACAATAAAGGTATTTTCTTAACCGGTGGTGGAGCTTTATTACGTGGACTTGCAAAACGTTTGACAGAGAAACATAAAATTAAAGTTTTAGTTGGTGCCGATCCATTACATGCTGTTGTTCGTGGAACAGGTTTAGCATTGAAAAAAGTTAATGAATATCCATTCTTAATTCGCTAGTCGAATTAAGAATTTGGATTTTATTAGTAATATAACATGAAGTAAATTGAGGAAATGAGATCATTATTTGAGTTTCTTGCCAAGTTTCATCTTATTATCCTTTTCTTGATTATTGAAGTGGTATGTTTTATTTTCATATTCCACTTTAATGAACCGCATAACGTAAAATATTTAACGTCGGCAACTAAAATTACTGCTACCGTTTATGAAGGAAAAAACGTTGTTGCCAAATATTTTAATCTCTCGGCGGTAAATAAAGAATTATCGGAAGAAAATGCTGAGATTAGAAATGTTTATACCCGTATTGACAATCCTCTAATCCTTAATGCAGATAGTATTCAAGATACTGCATATAAACAACAATACACATACACATCGGCTGAGGTAATAAACAATACTGTAATATTCCCTAAGAATTATTTAACAATTAGTAAAGGTTCCGATGCCGGTATCGAACCAGATATGGCTGTAATAGGCCCCAAAGGAATTGTTGGTATTGTATTTTCAGTATCAAAACATTATGCAGTAATCATGTCGATTCTAAACCTTGATTTTAGAGTAAGTGCACAATTCAAAAAGAACCATTATTTTGGATCATTAGCGTGGGAAGTTGGAAATGCTCGCATTGCTAAACTTCATGAAATTCCTTATCACGTTGATGTTAAAAAAGGTGATACGATTATTACCAATGCATTCTCAAACATTTTCCCATCGGGTATTCCAATTGGCGTTGTAAGTAACTTCAAAAAGAGCGGTGGCGAAAACTTTTATGATATTGATATTACTTTGGCTACCGATTTTAAAAATGTTCAACAGGTGTATATTATCAGAAATATGATGAAACACGAACGTGATTCAGTAGAAAAACTAATGCATGCAGGGAAATGATAGACAATATTCAACGCAATATTATTCGTTTTTTCGTACTAGTATTATTACAAGTATTAATTCTTAACAATATTCAGTTAAGCGGATATTTGAATCCCTATTTATATGTATTATTTATCATACTTTTACCATTCGAAACTCCAGGATGGTTGGTTTTAATACTAGGATTTATTATTGGTTTTTCCATTGATATTTTCTCCAATACTTTAGGAATAAATGCAGCTGCAACGGTAGCTATGGCATTTGCTCGTCAGCATTTACTTCGAAAACTGGCTCCTCGTGGTGGCTTTGATTTAAACTCATCGCCTGATGTTCATACCTATGGAATTTGGTGGTTTTTTAAATACTCCTTCTCACTCATTTTCATACATCATATTTACTTATTTTACTTGGCAGTATTTAGTTTTCAGTTCTTTTTCAAGACTTTACTATTGTCGATTCTTAATGCAATAGTAACATGTGGAATTATTGTTTTAAGTCAATATATTACTCGTAAAAAATAATAACCGAAAAATGGAATTCATAAAATGGTTTCCAAATATAAATAATAGTAAAAGAAACAAATGAAAGATAGGTTCTCGGAACGGAAAATTATAGTAATCGGACTCATTGTTATAGTGGGATTGCTATATGTTTCGCGTCTATTTTATATTCAGGTTGTCGATTCTCAATATCTTCTTTCTGCAGAAAACAACTCTCGCCGATATGTTGTAAAATATCCTGCTCGTGGTCTCATATATGATCGTAAAGGCCGATTGATGGTATATAACGAAGCTTCGTATGACTTAATGATTATCCCTGGTCAAGTTGAAGCATTTGATACAACAAGACTTGAACACATATTAGATATTACCCACAAGCAGTTTATAAAATATTTCAAGAAAGCAAAAGATTACAACAATTACCGTCCTTCGGTATTAGCAAAACAGGTTTCTGCGGAACAATATGCTGTTTTACAGGAAATACTGTATCGATATCCTGGATTCTTTATTCAACCACGTACCTTTAGAAAGTATCCTTACGGAACTGCTGCTCACATGTTAGGATATGTAGGTGAGGTAGATAAAAGAGTTGTAGAAAGACATCCATACTATCAACCAGGTGATTATATTGGTATTAGTGGTTTAGAAGAGGCATATGAAAAAGCATTACGCGGACAAAAAGGTGGTGAATTTTATAATGTAGATGTTCGAGGACGAATTAAAGGTCGTCTAAGAAATGGAGAATATGATACAATTGCTGTAGTTGGTAAAAACCTATATACAGGCATTGATATTGAATTACAGAATTATGGTGAAAAATTAATGTACAATAAAAAAGGAAGTATTGTAGCAATTGATCCATCTACTGGCGAAATTATTTGCATGGTTTCAGCTCCAACATATGACCCTAATTTACTTGTTGGTCGAAAACGTACAGAAAAATATTGGGAACTTTTTAACGATCCAATTAAACCATTATTTAATCGTGCGATAATGGCGACTTATCCTCCAGGATCAACCTTTAAACCAGTTAATGCTTTAATTTCACTTCAAGAAAAAATCATCAATTTCAATACAACATATCCATGTCATAATGGTTATTTCTCGGGTCCTATTGCTGTTCAATGCCACTCCCACTATTCGCCTATTTCATTATCCGATGCAATAGCCGTTTCATGTAACTCTTATTTTTGTAATAGTTTTAGAAACTTTGTTGATGACTCTAAATTTGGAAGTCCGCACGCTGGATTTACAGCATTTCGAAATTATATTGACTACTTTGGTTTTGGACGAAAACTAGGAATAGAATTCTCTAATGAAGTTGCAGGTAAATTCCCTCGACCAGAATATTATGATAAGCTTTATGGAGGTCAAAGAGGTTGGCGTTCACTAACGATATTCTCTTTAGCAATTGGACAAGGTGAAATGTGTTTAACTCCATTACAAAACTGTAATTCAGCATGTATAATTGCAAATGAGGGTTATTACATTATTCCTCACGTTGTTAAAAGAATAGATGGAGAAAAATCAATAGATCCCAAATATAGGGTAAAACATTACGTTCCAATTGATAAGGAGTATTTTCCCTTTTTGAAAGAAGCGATGAATAAGGTAACGACACGTGGAACTGGAGGAACTGCATCATGGTGCGAAATTCCAGATATTCCTTCATGTGGAAAAACAGGTACAGCACAAAATCCACACGGTGCAAACCACTCAATATTTATAGGATTTGCACCTAAAGATAATCCTAAAATTGCAATTGCAGTTTATGTTGAAAATGCTGGTTATGGAGCATCTTGGGCAGCACCTATTGCTAGTTTAATGATGGAAAAATATTTAAAAGATTCAATTTCGAGACCTTGGGTCGAAAAATATATATTAAACAAAGACTTTTTACATGGCACAGTACAAGGCGCACCAGATAATTAGTAACATCGATCGGCCTATTTTGATAGTGTATCTTTCCATGGTATTTATGGGATGGTTAAATATCTATGCTGCCGTATATAGCGATGTTCACAAAAACATATTCGACATTAACATGCAATATGGCAAACAGTTAATTTGGATTGTTTTTGCCTTTTGTATTGGATTAAGCTTACTTTTTATCGACAGTAAATTTTTTCCCGTCTTCACCTACCCCATTTATATAATTACTGTTATGATGCTCTTACTAGCATTGGTAGCAGGTAGAGAAGTAAATGGTGCTCGAGCGTGGTTCGAAATTGGAGGATTACGAATTCAACCTGGTGAGTTTGCTAAAATATCAACATGCTTAGTCGTCGCGAAGGTTCTGAGTCGATTCAATGCCAAGGCCGATTCATTTAAAACCTTAGCATTGATAGGTGGTTTACTTGCATTACCTGGAGCTATTATTCTCCTTCAAAACGATACTGGTTCGATGTTGATGTATGTTGCTTATGTTATTTTATTATATCGTTTAGGTTTATCGCCAATTATTCCAATTTTAGGAGCCGTATTTGTGGTTCTCTTTATCATGTCGATGTTTTATCCGCCAATAAATGTTGCTTATGCAGTTATTATCATCAGCTTTGTAATATATTATTTTGTATATCGTGACTTAAAATCATTCCTTACGGCATTAACTATTTTTATTATTTCTTTAATAATTAGCTTTTTGGGTGTTTTTATATTTTATAAAGTATCATTCGAAAGTATACTTTTTGGAACTCTAATTATAAGTTCATTACCCTTTTTACTCATTGCCTACCGTTACAAATTACAACAAGTATTTTTAATTGTTTCGGTAGCAATTGCAAGTATTGTGTTTGTGTATTCGGTTGAATATATTTTTAGCAATGTATTAGAAAAACATCAACGTACTCGTATCAATGTTTTATTAGGCTTAGAGAGCGATTTAAAAGGAGCCGAATATAATGTTAACCAATCGAAAATTGCTATTGGTTCGGGTGGATTTGCGGGAAAAGGATATTTACAAGGGACACAAACAAAATTCAATTTCGTACCTGAACAAAGTACTGACTTTATTTTCTGTACCGTTGGCGAAGAATGGGGATTCTTAGGGAGCTTAACCGTTGTTGGACTCTTTGTCTTTCTACTCGTTAGGATAATTGTAATTGCAGAAAAGCAACGATCCTTATTCAGTAAAATGTATGGTTATGGAGTTGCTGCTCTTATGTTTTTCCA
>Ga0302288_1000983_pt1 | contig 20036 bp, 9 predicted proteins | sample III_Fen_N1_1_FD_194549 | JGI IMG/M metagenome (GOLD analysis project Ga0302288, IMG submission 194549) | Peat permafrost microbial communities from Stordalen Mire near Abisko, Sweden - III_Fen_N1_1 | ecosystem: Environmental > Terrestrial > Soil > Wetlands > Permafrost | place: Sweden: Abisko...
CGCCTGTCCAGCCTAAACTAAAGGGTTGTGTGCCTGATAAGGCGATGCTTACGTTTGGTACTATCCCATTACTACAATAAGCGGCTGTGCCTGAAACGGTATAGCTTGGGGCTGGGTTAGAGGTGATGGTTACATTGGCCGTTTTTTGACAACTAGCAATGGTTGGATATTTTTGATCGAACACCATTAAGGTGTAGGTTCCAGGATTTGTGGAGGTTACGGTGTACGATGTGCTTTTTGCGGATGAAATTGAATAAAGTGGTGTTGCACCTAAAAACCAAGTATAACCAAAATCGGTTGCGTTTGCTTGTGAATTCGAAGTCAAAGTTGATATTTGACCTGGACATAAGGCTAATGAACTGGCTGTAATGGATGGAGCGGCAGGTGGGGTGCAGGTGGGACAATTAACTGTTGTTTCAATAGGTAAAGAAATGGAATAATTTTTACATGGATCATCAATATTGGCATAATTGCCTACTCCTAAAAAGTTGTTTTTAGCTGTAAAAGTGCTTTGAGCAGCAGCAATAATTCTAAAATAAATTTTATCTCCATTAACAGCTCCGGAATATGCAGCATCTAATTTTGGATTTGCAATAGTAAGTGAAGATGCAGCTTGAGGTCCAACTGAGCCAACATTTTCCCATGATGTTTTATCTAAAGGTGTTTTTGTCCATTGATAAATAAAATAAGGATACCCATTGTCATAGAATTTCTTCAACATATCGGTTGGTTTTGTTACTAATGTTAAAGGGTCAGTACAAACGGTTTGGGATTTTGAAAGTGTTGTTAAATCAAAAAACAGATCAACCGATGGTGCTGAGCAGGCCATAATTTTAATGTCATCAATAGCTAAGTCGTTACCATCTTTATAATTTCCATTATTATTCAATATCTCAAGCTTAAGAGAAGATCCAGTACTTGAAAGGGTAATGTTAGTAGCTACGCGCACCCAAATACCTGGATTTGCTGTTGAAGCACCACTAGCACTTACAATGTTATTTGGAAGCGTTACAACATTTGTTGCATTACCAACTTCAGATAAACGTACAGTTATATTTACTGGTTGAGCTGTACTCGTAGTAAAAACGGCAATCCAACATTCGAAATACAGTGTTTTTCCACTACAAAGCTTATCGATTGTTCTTTCATATATTTTATCTCCCACGGCACTTCTTACATTTACAAATAGCATTGCACCTTCGGCAGTGCCAGAGTGATCGTATCTTGAGTCATTTCGACCTAATATGTCATATGCCCAATCGATCTTTGATCCACCACCCCAAGTCGTGAAATTTGCTGCAACAAAATATTGACCTACAGGATCATCAGCGGGAGGACCTGATGCGCAATATGTATGATTAATTGGAGGGTTAGCCAACGCATATCTGAAATCATCAGGGACTGTTTTGGTCATTTTGACAGGATTTGTGATATCTGTGTAATCAGTATAATATAAGGTCTTAGGGTCAGTAAGTTTAAAACTGCCAAAATCATCAAGATAAACGGTTTGACGAGAAGCAGGTTGCCCATTAATCTCACAACATTGAATAGCATTAACTTTTAGAATGTTTGATGTTAAAGTCGTACCGTTATAGGTGAGCTTCAACCGGAACTGATATACTTGTATGTTTTTTACCTCATAAAGCAAAGCTGCTTGAGTACCACCAGTTGCGGCTGTCCAAGTGGAACCATTATTTGTACTTACTTCCCAAGCAAATGTGCCATTATATGCTTGTTTCGTTAATAATGTAATCATTTCTCCCACACAAACTTCATTCCCTTGCGATGAAAAAATCTCCAAATTAGGTGTTCCTAATATTTCAACTTTTTTAATTCCAATGGCTTTACATGTAGTTGTTTCCTGAACTTTCATTTCAAAGAGTACCGTGCCAGCTGTATTTGCAGTGCCTGTAAGTGTGTATGTTCCGCAATTCCCCATCGATACTTTTGATGCATCTGCATCTTTTGCATAATTGTCATATGAGTCAGGATTAATTCCACCTTTAAATCCTAAATCGGTTCCAACACAGGTTCCAGTTTTTGCGATGCTGCAAAAGTCAACATTTATTGTAACTGCAGATCCTGGAACCAGACCAATTGCAGAATATTTGAATATTTTTGTTGGAGTTGATGTAACTGGAGAAACAGCGAGCATATAATCGGCAGTAGTCCAATTATTATATAAGACAGTGTCAAGTTTACTTGGATTATCTGTTATTGCATAATGATACGTTCCATTAAAAATACCGGCATTAGTATTTGGTGTTATTGGGGCAGTTACAGACATATTTCCTCCTTGCAAACCATACTGTTTAACTTCTGTTAATCCATAAAAGGTTTTTGATGCATTAACAGTTAGAGGGTCAAAAGTTGTACCTGCAATTAAGATCTGTGATGATGCCGTTTTTACTCCCAAAGTAAAAACGCATATAATGAGCAAAACTAACAACTTCGAAAATTGCTTTTCCCAGATGTTCTTTTGGTGGGATATTTTAATAACATTAAAATATCCATCTCTATTTGTGCTATTTGAGTGTATCATATTGTGTTTTTTACGATAATACTTTTGATGTTCTTTTTACGATTGCAATTTATAAAATCTTTCTTTTGTTCTTATATGAATTATAGACCACAATTAGCATACAGACTAAACAAAGTACTAAAAAGTTGCATCAAAACAAAAAAAGACACAAAGTTTACCTAAACCTTGTGTCTTTAATTAAATGATTTCGATTGATTTCTATTTCAATTTCATTCCACGTTGACGAGCCATATCTTCAAGTTTTTGTTGGAACGAAGATTTCTTGGTTGGTTTCTTTCTGTTTTCATGGATTTTAGCCATAATCTTCTTATCATCAACGCTTTTTTGGATTATCCATGTTTGAATAACGGTTATCATATTTGCAAGGAAATAATAATAAGTTAATCCCGACGAATATTTATTGAACATAAATAACATCATAAATGGCATTAACCACATCATCCACTTCATATTTGGTTGTCCAGGTGCCGATACCATTGTATTTGCACTTGTTAGGTTAATTAAAATCATTGAGCCAGCCATTAAAAGTGTGAATAAGCTAATATGATTGCCGTAGAATGACGAAATTAACGGAATGTTTGTTGTCCATTCATAAATAGAATCATAGCTCGATAAATCAGATGCCCAAAGGAATCCTTTGTGTCGAAGTTCGATTGATGCAGGAAAGAATCGAAACATTGCAAACAAAATTGGCAATTGTATGAGCATTGGAACACAACCACTCATTGGATTGGTGCCTGCTTTTTTATACATATCCATTGTTGCTTGTTGCTTTTTAAGGGCATCTTCTTTTTTTGGATATTTCTTGCTAATTTCTTCTACTTCTGGTTTCAGTACGCGCATTTTTGCGGTAGAAAGGTATGATTTGAAGGTAAGTGGAGATAGAACTATTTTAATGATAATGGTTAAAAGTAAAATAATTAATCCATAATTTGACATGTATTGACTCAAGAAATTGAAGATTGGAATAACACCATATTTATTAACCCAGCCAAATATTCCCCAACCGAGTGGTACAAGTTTTTCGAGACCAATTTTCTTCGATTGTAACTCCTTATATTTATTCGGCCCAAAATAGAAATTCATTCCTACATTTTGTGGCGTACTATTGATATCGAGTGAAGTTGCGAATTTTTTGAGGTGTTTTGTTGATGTTGTAAGTTTTGTTGAAACGACCGAACCTCCATCAAAAGAACTATCTGCGATTAAAATTGCTGAAAAGAATTGTTGTTTAAATGCTACCCATTTTACTTTTCCCGTCAATTTTTCTGTTTTCTCTTCGCTTGCAGGGCTTAATTCATTATGTTCATCGTCAACAACATATTGATAATGTAAGGAAGTATTTTGATCTTCCCATTGACGACCTTTTTCTTGCTGTGGTGAATATGCTTCCCATTTGAATGTAAGGTATTCTTTACCAAGAACATCTTGCATGTTTTTAAAATGGACGTCCATTTTTACCATATAATCGTTTGGTGCAAGCGTATAAACGTACTCAATGTATTTAGTACTATCAACTTGTAAACGATAAATTACTGATTCTTTGTCTTTCGAAATCACTATTGCCGATTCTTTATTTATGGCTTTAAAGAACATTGAATTGGTGTTTTTATCTATGCTCGACATTGAAAATCCAAACACAGTAGAATCACCATTAAATAATTTAAGTGGTAGCGAATCGTAGGTGTCATATTCTTTTAGTTGAACACAATAGGGACGACCGCCAAGATTGCTGAAAGTAATTTTAATTTTATTGTTTTCAAGTGTCGTATATGAAACCTTACCCTCTACTGACGATGCGAAAATGCCATATTCTTTTTGCGTAATTGCTTTTTGAGCAGAATCACTCGTATTTGAAGATGTTATTGTTCCATTTGGTTGACCCGTTTTAGCATCTCTCAATGCTTCTTTTGATGATTTTTGTTGTTCAACAATCGAAAGTGAATCTCTTAGATGTTCTTGACGTTGTAATTCTTTTTCGCTTGGTTTATTGTAAATTCCAAATCCAATTAAAATTGCCATTATCGCTGCGAAACCAATTATTGTATTCCTATCCATTTCTATAACTATTTAATATACTATATATTACTATTTTAATTATCAATTTCAAAAACCACGGCAAAGATATGCATTTTATTTTCACACTACGACCATCTTAGTAGTTTTTCTAATACCTCGTTATTGTTTAAAACAATTGCATCCCAATCCTCATAAATTCTTGTGGAATATTGTATTTTTGCGACTTACATTTTTTGAAGGCTCTTAAATGGCAGACGTACGAAAGCAAATTGAAATAAAAGGGGCGAAAGTTCACAATCTTAAAAATATAGATATTACGATTGATCGTAATCGTCTTGTTGTTGTTACTGGTTTATCTGGTTCTGGAAAATCATCATTTGCGTTTGATACGCTTTATGCTGAAGGCCAACGCCGATATGTGGAAAGTCTTTCGTCGTATGCTCGTCAGTTCCTCGGAAAAATTCACAAACCCGAAGTTGACTATATTAAAGGAATTCCACCAGCAATTGCAATTGAGCAAAAGGTAAATACCAGAAATCCTCGTTCAACGGTTGGTACAAGTACCGAAATTTACGATTATATTAAGCTTCTTTATGCTCGCATTGGAAAAACCATTTCACCTATTTCGGGGAAAGAAGTTTCGTACCACTCGGTGAGCGATGTTGTAGATTTTGTGATGAGCTTGCCCGAAGGTGAACGTATTTTTATCCTTTCACCAATACGAGAAAAAGAAAGAGAATTTGCTTTCGACCTTGAAACCTACATGAAACAAGGATATACACGTGTTTATGTTAATGATGGATTACAAAATATCGACGAAGTTTTAAGTCTTAAAAAACTTCCTAAACGAGAAAATACTCAGTTATTAATAGACCGTTTGGTAGTTACAAAATCGACTGAGACCGAAAATCAAGTTGCGGATAGCGTTCAAACATCGTTTTTCGAGGGGAATGGTGATTGTCTAATACTTATTTCGCCCAAAGTAGGGAAAGCTCATTTGCATACTTTTTCCAATAAATTTGAAGCCGATGGTATAAAATTCGAGCAACCAACGGTTCACATGTTTAGTTTCAATAATCCATTAGGAGCTTGTCCATCGTGCGAAGGTTTTGGAAAAGTTATGGGAATTGATCCAGACCTAGTTGTCCCCAATAAAAATCTTTCGGTATTTCAAGATTGTGTTGCAGCTTGGAAAGGCGAAAAACTAAGTGAATGGCGCGATCAAGTTGTTTATAATGCCGACAAATCTGATTTTCCAATTCATCGTCCCTATTTTCAATTAACTGATGATCAGAAAAAGCAATTGTGGGATGGCACAAAACATTTTCATGGTATCAATGCCTTTTTTAAGATGGTGGAAGAAAATCTTTATAAGGTTCAGTATCGTGTAATACTTTCGCGATTTAGAGGAAAAACGACCTGTCCACTTTGCGAAGGAAAACGCCTAAAACCACAAGCTGCCTACGTAAAGATTGGTGGTGTGGCAATTGCAGAATTGGTCGATTTACCAATAAAAGAACTTAAGAAATTTTTCGATAATATTAGTCTAAATGAACATGATATTGTCATTAGCAAACGATTATTGATCGAAATAAATTCTCGCATTGATTTCCTTTTAAATGTTGGATTACATTACTTAACGTTAAATAGACTTTCAGCAACGCTGTCGGGTGGCGAGTCGCAAAGAATTAATCTTGCAACGTCATTGGGAAGCAGTTTGGTTGGTTCTCTTTATATTTTAGATGAACCAAGTATTGGTTTGCATTCGCGCGATACAAATTTATTAATTGGTGTTTTAAAGAAACTTCAAAAACTGGGGAATACGGTTGTTGTTGTTGAGCATGACGAAGAAATCATGCGTGCTGCCGACGAAATTATAGACTTTGGTCCAGATGCAGGTGTATGGGGTGGAGAAGTGGTTTTTCACGGAACACACGATCAACTTATTTCGCAAGATAAAAGCTGGACAGCAAAATATCTTACTGGAATTGAAAAGATTGAGGTTCCAAAAATTCGTCGAAAATGGAATAATTCTATAACGGTTCTTGGAGCAAGAGAGAATAATCTTAAAAATATTGATGTAACATTTCCGCTAAATGTTTTCACCGTTATTACTGGAGTTAGTGGTTCTGGAAAATCATCGTTAATAAAAAGAATTTTATATCCAGCAGTTGTAAAAGAAATTGGTGGATATGGTGAAAAAATGGGCGAATTCGATTCTTTAACGGGAGACATAACACAAATTCAGCATGTTGAGTTTGTCGATCAAAATCCGATTGGTCGTTCATCGCGTTCAAATCCTGTAACGTATGTCAAAGCTTACGACGAAATTCGCCGATTATATTCCGAACAACAAGCATCGAAAATAAATGGTTTCACACCTAGTCATTTTTCTTTCAATATAGAAGGTGGACGATGTGAAGAGTGTGAAGGTGAGGGAATTATTAAGGTGGAAATGCAGTTTATGGCCGACATTGAATTGGTTTGCGAAAGCTGTAATGGTCATCGTTTTAAGGAAGATGTTTTAGAAGTTCAGTACAACGGCAAAAGCATTTTCGATATTTTAGAATTATCGGTTGACGAAGCAATTCTGTTTTTTGCCGCATCGACTGCTAATTTAGAGAAGAAAATAATAGAGAAATTAAAACCATTGCAAAATGTTGGTTTAGGATATGTAAAACTTGGGCAACCATCGAGCACACTTTCGGGTGGAGAATCGCAAAGAATTAAACTTGCAACGTTTCTTTCGGGAGAAAATTCAGGAAAACCAACCTTATTTATTTTCGACGAACCAACTACAGGTCTTCATTTTCATGATATTAAAAAACTGTTACAAGCATTCAACTCGCTTATCGACAAAGGGCATTCGGTTTTAGTTATTGAGCATAATATGGATGTAATTAAAACGGCAGATTGGATTATTGATCTTGGTGCCGAAGGAGGCGATCTCGGTGGTAATCTTGTTTTTGCAGGCGTACCAGAAGATTTGGTAAATTGTAAAGAATCGTTTACTGGCGAATATTTAAAAGAAAAGATGTAAAATAATCGTAATGAAAACTTTGCTTATATCTCTTTTTATTTTAATAAATCAAACGTTAATAATAGCTCAAACAAATAGTAAAACTATTGATATTTGCAGCGACATTAACGTTATTGAAATATCTAAAAATGTGTATGTTCATGTCTCATATTCGGTATTTCCAAAATTCGGTCGGTTTCCTTCAAACGGAGTTATATATATCAAAAATGGAAAAGCATTTTTATTTGATACACCAGCAAACGATTCTTTAACAAAAATCTTAGTTTCTTGGTTAACAGATTCAATGAAGGTTCGAATTATTGGTTTTATTCCAAATCATTGGCATACTGACTGTATGGGTGGTTTGAAATATTTACAAAGCCTTGAAATTCCTTCTTATGCAAATCAAAAAACAATAGACATTGCAAAAACGAAAAATTTGCCGATACCAATCCGAGGATTTACAGATTCACTTTCAATTCCATTTGAACAAAACATAATTAAATGTTACTTTTTAGGAGCAGGTCATTCTGAAGATAATATTGTTATTTATTTACCATCAGAAAACATATTGTTTGCAGGATGTATGGTAAAAGATATTTATGCTAAAGGATTAGGGAATACCGAAGATGCGAATCTAACAGATTGGCCAAAAACAATCGATAACGTAATTGCAAAATTTCCAAATGCTAAGGTTGTAATTCCTGGACACGGTGAATTTGGAGGATTGGAATTATTACATCACACTTAAGAATTATTCAACAAATAACAAATTTCGAAGCATGAAGACAATTGTAAACCTATTCGATACAATAGTTGCAGAACACCCAAACAATGTAGCATTTTGGGAAAAACACAAGGATAAGTATAAACCAACGACATACATCGAAATGCAAGAACGTGCTAGAGCACTTTCGGCATGTTTAAAAAGTTTTGGTATTGAAAAAGGCGATCGTGTTGCAATGCTTTCGCAAGCTCGTCGCGATTGGGTTGTTAGCGAAATGGGGATTTTTAATCTAGGAGCGATTAATGTTCCGTTATCTACAAAACTCGAAACAGCAGATATTATTTTTCGGATCAATCATTCAACCTCAAAAATCATAATCATTTCCGAAATTCATTATCCGAAAATTGTAAATGTATTAGATCAAATACCATCGCTCGAAAAAGTGATTTTACTTGATGCAAAAGAAACATATATTGCAAAGGAAATTTTTATAGATGAAGCGTTAATGCATGGGCGTGAAATTTTACGAACATATCAAAGCTACGTTACAACTGAAATTGAAAAAGTTCAGGATGATGATGACGCATTGATTTCATATACTTCAGGAACATCGGCCGATCCCAAAGGAGTAATATTAACTCACAAAAATCTTTGGATTAACTCCCTGCAATGCGCTGAATTCTTTGCTTTAACAGAAGAAACTGTTTCGCTGTTAATATTACCTCTCGATCATTCTTTTGCGCATACTGGACTGATGTACACCATTTTGCGAAAAGCAGCGGCATTGGCATCGGTGCAAACGGGTAAATCGCCAGCTGAGGCATTACGAAATTTGCCAATAAATATCAAAGAAACAAGGCCACAACTGCTAATTAGCGTTCCCGCATTAACAAAAAATTTTAAGAAAAATATTGAAGCTGGAATAAAAAAGAAAGGAAAAGTTGCCGAAAAACTTTTTGCAATCGGACAGTTTTTCGGACAGCACTATTACGGTTTAGGATATAATAAGGGTAAGGGCTTGCGAGCATTTTCATATTATCCATACAAACTTATTGACAACTTGGTTTTCTCAAAGATTAGAGAAAATTTTGGAGGACGACTTGAGTATTTTGTTGGTGGAGGAGCTTATTTAGATATTGACTTACAAAAATTTTTCTTCGCAATTGGTATTCCAATTTTTCAAGGTTATGGTTTAACTGAAGCTTCGCCTGTAATTTCTGCAAATACACCGCAATCTTATAAAATTGGATCCTCGGGAAAGGTCATTAATTACCTTGATGTGAAAATTTGTGATGATGATGGAAATTCACTTCCTTTAGGTCAAAAAGGTGAAATTGTGGTTCGTGGCGAAAATGTTATGAAAGGCTATTACCTTAATCCTGTGACGACTGCCGAAACCATTAAAAACGGATGGCTCCATACTGGTGATATGGGATATTTAGATAGTGATAATTTTCTCTACGTTTTAGGGCGATTTAAGAGTCTTTTAATTTCGAATGATGGTGAAAAATATAGTCCCGAAGGCATTGAGTCAGCATTAACCGAAGGTTCGAAAATGATTGACCAAATAATGCTTTATAATAATCAATGTAACTATACAACAGCAGTTATTTATCCGAAAAAGGAGCAACTCAAACAATGGATGATCGCTCATGAAAAAAAAGCGCATAAACATGATGGAATATATTCGATTGAAGAATTGGTAATTAAAGAAATTGAACAAGAAATAATGGAATATAAGCTTGGAGGCAAACAACATGGGCAATTTCCCGAACGATGGTTGCCCACGTCATTTATCATTATTCCTGAACCATTTACAGAGGAAAATAAAATGATAAATAGTACTTTGAAAATGGTTCGTAATAAAATAGTAGAATATTACAAGGAAAGAATTGATTCATTGTATACTGCCGATGGAAAAGACATTTGTAATGCAAAAAACATTGAAGCTGTTAAATTTTTAGCACAATAAATCAAAAAAATAATACCTTTGCGAAGTCAAAAAAAAGATTAATTCATCAATATAAATTTACATACCGTGGATATATTTGAAAAATTTAAAAACAGAGGTGCATTAGGCATGTGGCAAAAAGAAGCTCAAGGATATTTTATGTTCCCAAAGCTTGAAGGTGAAATTGCACCAAGAATGAAATTTAGAGGTAAAGAAGTTTTAGCTTGGAGTTTAAATAATTACCTTGGTTTGGCAAATCATCCCGAAGTTCGCAAAGCCGATACAGAAGGAACCGCCGCTTGGGGTTTAGGTTACCCAATGGGTGCAAGAATGATGTCGGGTCAAACGAAATTACACGAAGAGTTTGAAAGTCAATTGGCCGATTTTGTGCAAAAGCCAGCTTCATATCTTTTGAATTTTGGATATCCAGGAATGGTATCAATTGTAGATTGTCTTGCTTCGAGAAATGATGTAATCGTGTATGATTCAGAATCTCATGCTTGTATTATGGATGGTATTTTCCTTCACAAAGGAAAAGGCGGAAAAAGTTTCGTATTTCCACATAATGATATTGCTAAATGCGAGAAAATGCTCGGTTTTGCAAAGAAAATTACTGACGAAACAAAAGGTGGCATTCTTGTTATAACCGAAGGTGTTTTTGGAATGGCAGGCGATTTAGGCAAATTAGACGAAATTGCTGCATTAAAAGATAAATTTGAATTCCGTCTGTTGGTTGACGATGCTCATGGTTTTGGAACAATGGGACCAGAAGGCCGCGGAACTGGAACTCATTTTGGCGTTCAGGATAAAATTGACGTTTACTTTGCGACCTTTGCTAAAGCAATGGCTGGTATTGGTGGTTTTGTTGCTGCTGAAGAAGATGTGATAGATTATTTAATGTGTAATTTGCGTTCACAAATCTATGCGAAATCATTGCCAATGCCTATCGTTGTTGGTTCAATGAAACGATTAGAATTAATAAAAACACAACCACAACTTCGCGAAAATCTTTGGAAAGTTGTAAAACATCTTCAAAAAGGATTGAAAGAAGCCGGTATGGATATAGGAAATACCGAATCGCCAGTTACTCCCGTTTTCTTAAAAGGAACACCGCAACAAGGAGCGAACGTAGCTTTTGATTTACGTGAAAACTATGGAGTTTTCTGTTCATTGGTAATCTATCCAGTTGTACCAAAAGATGTGATCATGTTACGTATTATACCAACAGCAGTTCATACAATTGAGGATGTTGATTATACTGTGAAATGTTTCAAAGAAATCCGAGAGAAATTGGAAAAAGGAGTTTATGCCAGTGACCAAATTTTACTTGTAAAATAGGTGTTGTAAATCACCTAATTGTGCTATTATACCGCTAAGGGCTGTTGATTTTTCGACAGCCTTTTTTTTTATCTTTGTATCACGATTAATTATGCGTTTTTTATGTAGGGAAATGCTTGTTTTAATTGTCGTCAATTTATTAGGCTGAATATTTTAAATTTTTCTTTTTGCTTATCTAAACTCATTTGTAATTACAAATTGATTATGAAAAAAAAACTACAATTTTCTTTTGTTGTCCTGTTGACGCTAATTCTAAGTATTCCAAATGTAAAATCACAAGGCTTAACAAATGTTGATTACAAAAAAGCATTATGGATGACTGCAAGAATGTATGGGGGACAACGTTCAGGTGATGGACCAAACTGGTTAACTATGGATCATACTCCTACAGATGCAGAATTTGCTAATATGGTTTCTAGTAAAGGCGCAATTAAGTCGCAGTTTGTAAAAGGCAAAGATTTTACGAAAGATGCTGATGGAACAAATAACTTAACTGGAGGTTGGGTTGATTGTGCTGACCACGTAAAATTTGGTCAAACATTTTTTTATGCAGCATATACACTTCTTAAAGGATATTCTGAATTTACTGCTGGTTATGATGACTTATATAATGGAGCAACTTATGCCGATTATCAAGCAGCTGGCAATTTTAATTACGAAGATGCAAATTTAAAACAAATTGGTAAACCTAATGGCATTCCCGATATATTAGATGAAGTTAAATATGAAACTGATTTTTTTATAAAATGTACTCCAAATGCAACAACATTTTACTCTCAAGTTGGAAATGGCGATTTAGATCATAAAAACTGGGTGACATCACCAATGATGGCAATTTTACCTTTAACTGAAGGAGGGCAAAATAATGGTGTGCGTAGTTTTGTTAAAAACCCTGTTGATGCTTCAATGTCATCAAATTGCGCTGCTACTTTAGCTTTAATGGCTAGAGTATACGCAAAATTTGACCCTTCTTATGCTGCTACATGTCTAACTCATGCAGTTTATGCATACACATATGCAAAGGCTCATCCAGGAATGGTAGCAGATGCTTCAGGAGGAACCTATTATCCAGCAAATAAAAAATGGCAAGATGATTTTGCAAGTGCCTGTGCTGAATTATATTGGGCAACAAATAACGCTAGTTATAGAACCGAAGCTTTATCTTATTCATCAAGTTTGGCTGATCATAATTGGTGTTATAATTACAATAATAATGATGATGTTGCAGCCTATAATCTTGCAAAATTGGGCGATGCAACAAGTAAATCATTATTAGCAACTTTCGCTACAAAATATATTGCCGCAGTTACAGGTGGAATTTATAATGGAGGAGATGGTACGTGGGGACCATTACGCTATAATGCAAATGCAGCTTTTATCGTTGCACTTTATGAAAAATTAAATAATGTAACTACAGGTAACACATTCATTTACAATCAACTTGATTATATTTTAGGAAAGAATAATTCTAACTATTCCTTTGTGGTTGGATTTACTCGATCTGGATGTACTAGCTGTACAAGTTCAAAACAACCCCATCATCGAAATGTTTACTTAAGTAATGGAAATTCTCTTTCTGGTTTAACAATTCCAACTCATAATGCACAATTTGGGTATATGGTTGGTGGAAATAGAAGTGCATCAACAGCCGAAGATATTACTAATTATCAAACGCAAGAAGGTGGAATTGATTATAATGCAGGTTTAGTTAGTGCTTTAGGATTTGTCAATTCAAAACTCAATCCAATTGATACAAATAAATTTGGACATCCATCGCCAACACTTGGAGCTAACCAATCGATGTGTGGGGTAGCAAGTATTGTTCTTGATTCTAAAGTAAAGACCGACGGAAAGAAAACCTTTACTTGGAAAAAAGATGGAACTTCTGTTGTTACTGCATCAACAACGGCAAATACATATACTGCAACTGCTGCAGGTGTTTATATTTGTCAAATTGATTCGACAGGATGGTCAACTTCTGGTACCGTTACTATAACGGCTACTCTGCCAGACTTTACTATTGGCAAAGATACAGTACTTTGTTCGCTTACTTCTGATACATTAAAAGCTGCCGTTGGCACAGGATTTACCTATGCTTGGAAAAAGAATGGAACAGCAATAAGTGGAGCAACGTCATTATCATACGTTGCTTATACTGCGGGAACATACATTTGTACAATAAGTGCAACTGGCTGTACTTCAAAATCAGCTACAGCTATTATTACTTCAAGTTTGCCAACTGTCATAAATGATACCATATGTAAAGCTGGTGTAGCAAGTCTTTCAGTAACAACTGCTGGCTCATTTGCATGGTATAATGCAGCCACTGGAGGTACCGCATTAACAACAGGTTCAAGTTACTCACCATCTATTTCGGCAAGTACAATTTATTATGTTCAAGATGCTAGTTCATTTACCGGCACAGTTGGTCCAACAACACGTATGACTACAGGCTCAGATTGGGGTATTAGTGCAGGGAATCACCTTAAGTTTACCGTTGGAAATACATTTACATTAAATTCATTAAAAGTAAACTATGGAACAATTTACAACGATGATGCATTGTCAACAATTACTATTGAAATTTTAGATGCAAATGGAGCATCTTTTTCTCCCGCAAAAACATTTACTTCAAATACATCAAGTGTAACAACAGCAATGTCTAACAGCTTAGTTAAATATACTTTCTCAAATGTCGTTATTGATAAGGCATGGGGAACAAGTTTACGAATGCGACTGACTGCAAAATCTACAAATGGAGGTGTTGTCTTCAATACTGCAGGAGCAACGTATCCATATAATTCAACACCAACTGGTATTGTTACTATTATAGGTACTGCTGGAGGAAGTGGTGGAACTAGCGACTATATGTATTTCTACGATTGGAGTGTTTCATCTGGTTCAACGTGCTCACGTGCTCCCGTTTTAGCAATAATCGATACAAATTTGCCTTGTGGTGATACTCAAGCTCCGACAACACCTGGCACTATAAGTTTTAGTTCAACAACAGCAGCAGGAATGATTGCAAGTTGGACAGCATCAACTGATAATATTGCAGTTACTGGATACGAAGTTTATGTAAATGGTGTATTAAATTCTACAGTTACAACTTCAAATATAACTTTAGCAGGATTGGTTTGTAATACCGCTTATACAATAAAAGTGCGAGCAAAAGATGCCGCTGGAAATTATTCTGCTTATACCGCTGATGCTATAAATACAACTTTGGGAACGGCATTACCTACAGTTATAACACCAATTACCTATTGTAAAAATGCAACATCTGTAGCTATTACAGCAACTGGTACTGCCTTAAAATGGTATACTGTAGCAACAGCTGGAACAGCATTAGCGTCTGCTCCAATACCTTCAACAACAGCAACAGGAATAACAACGTATTATGTATCGCAAACGCTTTCAAGTTGTGAAAGTTCGAGAGCTACAATTGCTGTAACGATTAATGTCTTACCAACAGTAAATGCTGGAACTGATGTTACAATTTGCTCAGGTACATCTACAACGCTTATTGCTACTGGAGGAACATCGTATACTTGGAGTAATGGAATTGCTATTGCAAATAATACAGTATCTCCAACTACTACTGCAACTTATACTGTAACAGGTACAAATGCTTCGGGTTGTATTGCAACTGATGCTGTAATTGTAATAGTTAATACGACTCCTGTAGCTCCAACTGTAGTTAGTCCAGTTAATTATGTGTTAAATGCAACAGCAACAGCATTAACAGCAACAGGTACTTCATTAAAATGGTATACCGTTGCAACGGCTGGAACAGCTTTAGCTTCAACTCCAACACCATCAACAACTGCAACCGGAACAACCAATTATTATGTATCTCAAACAACTGGAACTTGCGAAAGTTCAAGAGCATTAATTGCCGTTGTTATTTCTGCAAACAAATTGCCTAGCGTAACGATTACAAATCCTGTAAATAATGCAACATATACAGCTCCTGCATCAATATCATTAACTGCTACAGCAGTCGATGCCGATGGAACAATTGCAAGTGTAAAATTCTATAATGGAACAACATTGCTTGGAACAGTAACAACATCACCTTATACTTATTCATGGACATCAGTAGCTGCAGGAACATATACAATAACAGCTGTTGCTACAGATAATGCGGGAGGTGTCACAACATCAACTGCAATCACTGTTCTCATAAATGCAACCCAAAACATTTCATTAAGTGCTGGTTGGAATATTATTTCATTTAATGTTCAACCAATAAATATGGCAGTTACTTCAGTGTTCAGTAGTTTAGGGACAAACCTTACAACCGTTAAAAATGCAGATGGATTCTATGATCCAACTCAGGCAGCTTTTCAAAATAGTTTAATCAATATTGAAAATGGCAAAGGCTATTTGGTAAAAGTTACAACTGCAACCACATTCTCTGTGACAGGAAGCCTCGTTGGTACAACGTCTTTGAGTTTAAAGTCTGGATGGAATTTGGTTGGTTATCCCAAACAAGCATCTGGTGCGATAACCACTATTCTTACAGGAATTTGGACAACATTTACCCAAATGAAAGATTTCAATGGATTCTATATCAAAAGTGGAACATTAAATTCTCTAGCGAATATGATTCCCAATAGTGGATATTTTATTAAAGTTAGTGCCGACTGCGTTTTAACGTATTAATATATCGTATGTTATTTGAAAGCCATGATTAACGTCATGGCTTTTTTTACGGCTTTATTTGAAATCGTTTTTTTATGATGTATCTTTAACTAACGATAAAATCGAAGAAAATGAAAACAAATTTTAACTATTTTACACTTGTTTGCTCTATACTATTTTGTTCAATTGGGCATATTTATGCTCAAGAAGAAAATATAGCTTTCGATAGCAAAAAAACAATATTCAAACTGAATCCCGATATCGAAAAACAAATACATCTTTTTAACGCAGAAGGACAATTTGTAGATGCAGAATTATTTATAAATAATGATAGTCTAATTACTTTAGAGATTCATTATTTGAAAAATGAAAAAATATTCAGAGACAGAAAATCGATTTCATTAGTAGAAGTTACAAATCTTCGACAAAAAGTTGACTCTGTAAAATATTTCATTGTTTCAGAAACGGCTGATGCAATGGAAGGTCGTGGCTTTTTACTTGGAGCTTGTTTGGTATCTGGGTTAACAACTTATGGCCCATCATTGTTGGGGATTGTAAATACTAGTAGTGCCAGAATAAATACTGGTTTATATATGTTAGGTGCTGGAGGTTTGTTTTTTGTGCCATTCTTTGCTACAAAGAATAAACCTGTCGGCTTTGGACAAGCTAATATGGTTTATTATGGCCTATCACGAGGGTTTGGACATGGAGTATTATTGAGTTTCTCGATGATCAACAATAATGATATTACAACTCAAATCGTAACAACTACCGGAACAATTGCTGGATTAACCGAAGCACTTATTGGTTTTCAATTAGTTGAAAAATTGAAATTAAGTAATGGAAATGCCAATTTAATTACCGTCTATGGTGATTACGGTTATTTTCTTGGTATTGGTACAGCAATACAATTATTTAACACAAGGAATGATATTAATCCCCGAAGTATAGCAGCTATCACATTAACAGGAGCCATAGGTACTGAATTTGCAGGTTATTTTATTGGTAAAAAGTATCCCGTAAGTACCGGTGATGCTGAAATTATTTATTCAACTGCAATGTTGGGAGCTTTTCTACCATTAACCTTTGTCGATTTAACAAAACCCAAAAATCCTGCAAGTTATACTACACCATCTGTATTATTTGGAATTGCAGGTTTGTATATCGGACATCGATTAACAAAAGATGTTGATTATTCATTTACTCAGGGATTTATTACAAAAATTGGAACCGTTGCCGGAGGACTAATGGGTTGTGGTTTAACATATTTAGTTATAGATAATGCAAAATCATGGCAGTATATAGCGGGCAGTTATATTGGAGCACAAGCAACTTTTTGTATGCTATACTCAATCGATAAAGCAAAGTTTAAAAATGTTAATTTACAACATGTTGGATTCAATTTTATGCCCGAAAACTTCCTTATAGGCAGACAATTACAAAAAAATAATTCACAAATGCGATCTCTCTTACCTATTGTTCGTCTTAGTTATTCATTTTAACGTATTTAAAATTATTAAATCATGTAAAGACATTAGCAATAATTGTTTACCTTTGATTGTTTTAAATAAATCTAAATTATAATGAATAAAACGGTCCTTTTTAAATTGGTATTATCTGGATTTCTTCTAATTACAGCGATTTTACAAACATCAGCTCAACTCAATAATCAAGATTATAAAAAGGCATTATGGATGACAACTCGCATGCTTGGTGGTCAACGATCGGGAGGAAGTAACTGGTTAATTATGGATCATATGCCACAACTTGATACTTTTGGAACAAATGGTTGGTTCGTTAATGCACATGGCGGAACTATAAAAGGACTGGTTAAAGGTCAAGATTTTACAAAAGATGCTGATGGAGATTATGATTTAACGGGAGGTTGGTTCGACTGTGGTGACCATGTAATGTTTGGTCAAACGCAATTTATCGGAGCCTATGTATTATTAAAAGGATATGCCGAATTTCCTGCTGGTTACGACGATTATTATTCAAAAGATTACAAAGGCTACGAAAAAGCAAAAGATTTTAGCTGGGAAGGTGGAAAACACGATCCAGATGGTATTCCCGATATTTTAAATGAAGTAAAATGGGCAACCGATTTCTTTATTAAATGTGCTCGTGATGCCAAAACGTTTTACTCTCAAAAAGGAAATGCAGGTGCTGATCATATGAACTGGGTAACATCGGTGGCTATGGCTTCAGCTCCTAAAAGCGAAGGTGGACAAAAAGATGGTAGTCGCGACGTTGTTAAAAATCCTAATGATGCATCAATGTCGTCATTTTGCGGAGCTACTTTAGCTTTAATGTCGAGAATGTATCGTCCATTCGATGCAAAATATGCTGACCAATGTTTAGTTCATGCAAAATATGCTTACGAATATGCAATTAAACATCCATCAACACAAGGTTCGGCACCTTATTATGATGCAAACAGAAAATGGGTTGATGATTTTTGCTGTCTTTGTGCTGAATTATATTGGGCGACAGGTGACGTTAAATACAAAACTGAAGCAGAAGCAATGTTGCCTTTTTTAGAAAATTACAAATGGGTTTTCAACTTCAATAATAACGATGATTTAGCAACCTACAATTTAGCTAAAATGGGAAACAAAGAAGGAATCCAAATATTCGATTCATTGGCCAACGATTATAAAATGGCAGTTGATCCAACAGGTTTATATGTTGGTGGTGAAAATACTTGGGGACCATTACGATACAATTCAAATACTGCATTTATTGTTGCTTTACAAGGCGTTTTGCACAAAGATAAAGCGGTAGACAAATTTGTGTTACGAAATGTAGGATATATTCTTGGAGATAATAGTGCAAAACAATCGTTTGTAGTTGGTTTTACTAAAGATGCGACATATAAAAGTCCACAACATCCACATCACCGTAATGTGTATTTAGTTGATGATATTTCCAAAGATCAAAATAAATTAGAAATACCTGTTCGCAACAAACAAATGGGTTACATGGTTGGTGGAATTCGAAAGCCAGAATTATTTGGCGATATAGCAACAAATGCTCAAACTAACGAAGGTGGAATAGACTATAATGCTGGTTTAGTTGGTGCAATTGCTTATATTCTTTCGGTGCAAGCACCTGTTGATGTAAAAAAGTTTGGGACTAAAAAATAAAATTAGAATAAAGATATATACGATTTTAAATACAAATACAATTAATAATTATAATTATGAAAGAAGGAACAGTAAAGTTTTTCAACAACACAAAAGGTTTTGGTTTTATTACACCATCAGACGGAAGTGAAGATGTATTCGTACACCAAAGTGGTTTAGTCGATGAAATAAATGAAAACGACAAAGTCTCTTACGAGATGGAAAAAGGCAAAAAAGGTATGAATGCAGTTAATGTTACAATTATAAGATAATTATAATAATGCACATTTATTTCTATGGAAATAAATGATCTCTGTTCAAATACCGGTTAGCATGGACTTGTAGTTCTTGTTAACTCTACAAAAAAAAGATACCGACTATTGAATCTCAATAGTTGGTATCTTTTTTTTTGTAGCTATTTTTTTATTCTCACTTAAAAATAGTTGCCTATAACTTACAAATCATTGCAATCAACTTGAAATAAAATAGTATCATTTATTGCGATCTTCGGTCATATCATATTCAATATCTCTATGTTCAAGTGTAAATTCCGGACAATCTGACCACCTCTATCCGGTCTAAATTGACCACATCGAAGTTGTTTTTTTTTTTGAGCGTTTTGTCATGTTTAAAAAGTGATTATACAAATCTATAAAAATTTATTTAAC
>Ga0302288_1000984_pt1 | contig 20008 bp, 15 predicted proteins | sample III_Fen_N1_1_FD_194549 | JGI IMG/M metagenome (GOLD analysis project Ga0302288, IMG submission 194549) | Peat permafrost microbial communities from Stordalen Mire near Abisko, Sweden - III_Fen_N1_1 | ecosystem: Environmental > Terrestrial > Soil > Wetlands > Permafrost | place: Sweden: Abisko...
AGAAAAAGGCGGCCCAGACGGCGGTGACGGTGGTAAGGGTGGCGATATTATTTTTGTCGCTGCGAGTGGCCTTAATACCTTAATTGATTTTAGATTTAAACCAGAGCTAAAAGCGACCGATGGTGATCGCGGTTCAAAAGCCGACAAACATGGCAGAAATGGTATTTCTCTTCGTATAAAAGTTCCAGTCGGGACGATTGTTCGTAAGGGTGGTGAAATTATTGCTGACTTTACTAAGGCTGGTGAAGAAATTGTAATCGCCAAGGGCGGAGACGGTGGCTTTGGTAACGCTCACTTTAAGAGTTCGGTTCGCCAAACTCCAAGAATGGCTGAAAAAGGTGAGATAGGTGATATTTTTGAAGCCGAACTAGAGCTTAGACTATTAGCCGATGTTGGTTTAGTCGGATTTCCTAACGCTGGCAAATCGACATTCTTGTCAGTTGTAAGTAATGCTCGTCCAGAAATTGCTGATTATGCCTTTACGACATTAACTCCAAATCTTGGCGTAGCTGATATTGATGATGGTAGTTTACTTATTGCTGATATTCCAGGCCTTATTGAAGGCGCTAGCGACGGCAAGGGATTAGGAACGGCATTCTTACGCCATATCGATCGAACGGCCGTCTTGCTGCATCTTATTGATGCCTATTCAGATGACGTTGCTGTTGCCTACACTACAATCCGTGGTGAACTATCGAAATATAAATTAAATTTGATTGATCGTCCAGAAATTATTGCTATCACTAAAACTGAAGGTCTTGACGATGAGATTATTCAGATGCAAATTGATGCTGTCAAAGCCGTAGCTGGTAATACGCCGGTTTTTGCGATTTCATCAGCCGCCCATAAGGGACTAGCGGAAGTACTTCGCGCTTTGCGTAAAAAAGTTATTGAATCGCGTCAAATGATCGAGATTGAAGATGATGAAGATGAGCTTGAAACCATTAGCCTTGGAAAAGATAAAATTGCTGAATCTTGGGCGGTTGAGAGAATCGAAGATGAAGATGGTAGCGTAAAGTTTAAAGTTACTGGCGAAAAAATTGAGAAATTTGCTAGGCGGACTCCTTTTGGCGAATACGAAGCCGAAAACCGTTTACGCGATATTATGAAGCGTCTTGGGATTGCGCACGAACTTCGCCGACGTGGTGCAGAAGGTAAGAGTATCGTTTGTATTGCTGACGGTGAATTTACTTTTATTGAACAATAACGATCCAACTCAAAGCCAAGAAATTAGTATATAATTAATCTAATGGCTAAAACTTTCTTTTTTTACGATCTTGAAACCAGTGGTCTTGATGTTCGCGAGTCAAGAGTTATGCAATTTGCTGGCATAAGAACTGATATTGATTTAAACCAAATTGGTGAATCTTATAATATTCTAGTTAAACTTAACGATGACGTCCTACCTAGCCCAGAGGCTTTAATGGTTACCGGGATAACGCCGCAACAAACTATGGCTGATGGCTATACTGAAGCTGAATTTGCACGTATTTTAGTCGAAGAAATATTTATACCCGATACAATTGCCGTTGGCTTTAATAACATTCGCTTTGATGATGAATTCGTTCGCCATTTATTTTGGCGTAATTTTTTTGATCCATACGAGTGGAGTTGGAGGGACGGTCGTTCGCGTTGGGATTTATTAGATGTAGTCCGCATGACAAGGGCTCTAAGACCCGAGGGCATCGAGTGGCCGGTAGACAAGGAAGGCAAGGCAACGAATCGTTTAGAGTTGATTACGAAGCTTAACGGCATCGATCATCTTAAGGCTCATGATGCACTAAGTGACGTTGAAGCATTAATTGCCGTTACGCGTCTAATCCGGGATAAGCAGCCGCAACTTTATGATTATTTATTAAAAATGCGCGATAAAAATGAAGTAAAAAAATTGATAAATTTAGAAAATAAACAGCCTTTTGTTTATGTTAGCGGTCGATTCGATTCCGAATACAATAAGGCAACTGTCGCATTCCCTTTGACGTCTGGTAAGAATGGCAATATTGTTATTTATGATTTAAGATACGACCCAACGCCATTCTTGAGTATGAATTCAAAAGATTTGGCAAAAAAATTCTATGCTACCTGGCAAGAACGCCAAGCTGCGGATTTTATCAAATTACCAGTCAAAGAAATGCAATACAATCGCGCTCCAGCAGTAGCACCGATGGGCGTTCTTTCAAGTGCTGAAGGTTGGAAAAAGATATCGCTAGACGAGGCCACTGTCGCGAAACATAAAAGTATTTTGCTTTCATCGCCAGATTTTGCTGAAAATATTCGCAGTCTATTTGAGTCTCGTTCGGAATTTAAAAAATCCACAGACGTTGAATCGCAACTTTATGATGGGTTTGTGCCGGACATCGATAAGATGCGGATCGAGGCGGTTAGAAATGCTTCTGAGCGAGAATTAGCCGATTTTCATCCTAATTTTACAGACGAAAGGCTCGACACGTTATTGCTTCATTACAAAGCACGCAATTTTCCGAAAAGTTTAGCCGAAGATGAAGTTGTCGCTTGGGAAGAATGGCGATCGGCTAAAATATCTGCCGCATTACCAGCTTATATGAAAACATTACAGACATTATCAATGACAATTACTGATGAAAATAAGCGTTTTATATTGCAAGAAATGCAGCTTTGGGCTGAGAGTGTTATGCCAGCTGATTTAGATAGTTAAGCTTGAACTAGTTTTTGTTTTTTTGGCTTATCTTGCTTGGAGGTGTTATATACATCTTTTATAACAGGCAAAACAAAAGAATAGGCGATTAATAAACCCGACAAAATTGGGCAAGAAATTAACATTGCATCTGGCGAAACTGTTAAATTTGTTCCAGGGACTATGCCAACAAATAAGAATACTATTAACATATGCCACAGTCCAATTGTGTCGGCGATAATTAATCCGCTGCCAATCAAAAATAGTATAGTTAAAGTTTTTTTCATCTAACCGAACTATACTACAGCAAAACTTGTTTTTGCAACGATAAGCGGTTTATGTCAAGTGGTATTTTCTATTTTTTATTGTGGTATATGATATTTGAGACTATAATCGAAGTAGCTATAAAAATAAAATAAAAATATTGTTAGGGCATTGGTTATGAGCGACTTTTATTCTCGAAATTATACACATTCTAGGTTTGGCAAAGTAAGTAAGATCCGTATTGATAATCGCAAAGCTTTTACTATAGTTGAACTTTTAGTAGTGATTGTCGTTATCGGTATTTTAGCGTCTATTACTATAGTCGCATTCACGGGCATTAGTAGTAAGGCTATTACAGCTGCGGTCAAAAGCGATCTTGGCAATAACGCTACCCAATTGAAATTATATAATGCCATTTATGGATCTTACCCAACTTCACTAGACGGCAATAGCTGTCCAAGCGCTCCGTCAGTTGATACGAAATACTGTATGAAAGTTTCGACTGGAAATTCAGTGTCTTACGTTGGGACAACTCAGACGTTTGTATTAAATATTACCAATACTAATGGCGTCGATTATTCAATCGATGAATCGGGTAATATTATTCTTGTTTCTTCTATTTTTACTCCATCATCGCCAACTATTACGGTATCGCTCAATGGATCTAATATTCAAGCTGTAATAACGCCGATATCTTGTACTTCTGGGGTACCTCAATATGGAATAAAAAGCCGAACTAATGACGGAACATGGGGTAGCTATAGTGCATGGTCAACTAATTTGACGGTCACTCAGCCGGCAACGGATGATACTAAATATGGCTATCAAGCTGAATCAAGGTGCTATACAGACGCTACTAATTTCAGTTTAGCTGCTGAAGGTGTTGAAAGCACTTATACGAAATCTATTGTTACGCCATCAGCTCCAACTGTTTCGCAAAACAATGTTGGCACCACTACGACTTGGTCGTGGCCAGCTGTTCCTTGTTCTGCGGGCGCAATCAGTTACCGATATGACTATACGATATCGCCTAGCGGCTTTGACTCGGGATGGGTAAATAATGGCACAAATCTATCAATTGGTTTTACAACTAGCACCACTGGACAAGTCTATACCGTTACCGTTCAAGCTGGATGTAGTGGGACGTACACAACAAGTAGCTGGAGTGTAAGTGGTAGTGCTAGCTATAGCCGCTTGGGTTACTTGACATTTACTGGTTCGATTGCGACTGGAACGGGTCCAAATGGCGTTGCTATAACTGCGAGCGGAACTTCGGTTTATGTAACTAATTTAACATCTAATACAATCTCGATGTATAGCCGCAATACCAGTACCGGAGCATTAACTGCCTTGGCGACGCCAACAATCGCCACCGGGACTTGGCCAATGGGTATTGTCGTTTCTGCCGACGGAACTTCAGTTTATGTTGCCAATCACGATTCTAATACCATCTCGATGTATAGCCGCAACACCGGCACTGGAGCTTTGACGGCATTGGCAACGCCAACGATTGCAACTGGGTTAATTCCGGGCAATATTACGATATCTGCCGACGGTACTTCGGTTTATGTGGCTAATAGATCCGGTAATACTATCTCAATGTACAGTCGCAACACCGGTACTGGGGCTTTAACAGCTCTAGCAACCCCGACGATTGCAACTGGGACGATGCCGATAGGCATTACGATATCTGCCGACGGAACTTCAGTTTATACGGAAAATATAAATTCAAGCACTATCTCAATGTATAGCCGCAATACCGGCACTGGAGCTTTAACAGCATTGGCAACGCCAACGATTGCAACTGGGGCCGGTCCAATAAGCCTCACTATCTCAGCTAATGGTACCTCTGTATATGCGACGAATCTCAGCGCTAATACCATCTCGATGTATAGCCGCAACACCGGCACTGGAGCTTTGACGGCGTTAGCAACACCGACAATTGCGACGGGTGCAAATTCTGGCGATATTGTAGTATCTGCCGACGGCGCTTCGGTTTATGTGCCAAACGGGACTTCTAATACCATCTCGATGTACAGCCGCAACGCCGGCACTGGAGCTTTGACTGCGCTGGCAACTCCAACAATTGCGACAACGGCGAATTCAAGCTATATTGCAATATCTGCTGATGGAACTTCGGTTTACGTGGCAAATACTAATACGAATACGGTTTCGGTCTATAGCCGCAATTAGGATTGATTTCTAAATAACCACATCCTTAGGACGTTTCTTGGTTTATATATTAGGCCATGTTCGGTGCACTGGAAAAAATCGTAGAATTAGCGTATAATGACTTGGCTATGTCAGAGGTGATTAAAGTTATTGGAGCTCGGGAGCATAACCTTAAGAATATTAATGTTGAGATTCCGCGCGACAAATTAGTTGTTATTACGGGTTTGTCTGGGTCAGGCAAGTCCTCTTTAGCTTTTGACACAATCTATGCCGAGGGTCAACGCCGTTACGTCGAGAGTTTGTCTAGCTATGCTCGTCAGTTTTTAGGCATGATGGAGAAACCGGACGTTGATTATATCGAAGGCTTAAGCCCAGCGATTAGTATCGATCAAAAATCGACCAGCCGTAATCCACGCAGCACGGTGGCGACAGTTACCGAAATTTACGATTATTTACGTTTATTATTTGCGCGTATTGGTATACCTCATTGTCCAGTTTGTGGCAAAGAAGTTTCACGCCGGACATCTGAGACGATTATTGATGAAATTATGAAAATCACCGAAGGTGCAAAACTAATGATACTTGCACCAATTTCGAAAGATAAAAAAGGTGAATTTGCTCACGTTCCTGAACAATATAGCCGCTTGGGTTTTGCCAGGGCTAGGGTAGATGGAACGGTTTATGCTTTGGACGAATTTCCTAGTCTTGATAAAAATTATAAACATAATATTGAAATAGTTGTCGACCGTATTGCGATGTCGACCGATATGATTGGTCGAGTAACGCAGTCGGTTGAACAGGCGCTCGAGATTGCCGATGGTATCGTTGAAGTTTTAAACACTGACGATAATACCGTCGTAGCTTTTAGCCAACGATATGCTTGTCTAGATCATCCAAATGAGGATATTCCGGAACTTGAGCCTAGGTTATTTAGCTTTAATGCGCCTCAAGGTGCTTGTCCTGTATGTACTGGATTGGGTAATAGGCTTGAAGTTGACCCAGATTTGGTTTTTAACCCTAATCTGACGATTTCCGAAGGTGCAATTCGCCCTTATAATCGCGTGAATAGTGATGCTTGGTATATGAAGCGTTTAACCGAAGTGGCTAATGCTCACGGCTTTAGCGTTCAAATCCCAGTTAAGGAGCTTTCGTTAGCTGATTTAAATAAAGTTCTTTATGGTACCGGTGACCAGAAATATACCGTTCAATTAGGTAATGGCCGTTCATACGAGTCGGTTTATGAAGGTGTTATCCCTAATCTTGAACGTCGCCATAAAGAAACTGATAGTGAATTTATGCGCAAAGACATAGAGCGATTCATGCGCGAACGTGAATGTACGACCTGTAAAGGTGCGCGTTTAAAGCCGGTGGTTCTAGCAGTTACAATTCATGGATTTAGCATTATGGATATTTGTAATCTTGATATTAGTAATGCACTCGATCTATTTCAAAATCAATTAAAACTTGACGATAAAGAATCGTTTATTGCTACTCAAATTATCAAAGAGATAATTTCTAGACTTAATTTTATGAACAATGTTGGTCTAAATTACCTTGAATTGGGTCGAGCCGCAAATACATTGTCTGGTGGTGAGGCTCAGCGCATTCGCTTGGCGACCCAAATTGGCTCTGGTTTGCAGGGTGTGTTGTACGTGCTTGACGAACCTTCGATAGGTCTGCATCAACGCGATAATAATCGTTTAATTGATACTTTAAAGCATCTTCGTAATCTAGGCAATTCGGTAATTGTTGTTGAACACGACGAAGATACGATTCGCCACGCCGATTACTTAATCGACATTGGACCTGGTGCCGGAATACATGGTGGTGAAGTTGTAGCGTTTGGTACTCCAGATGAAGTTGCAAAGAATCCAAATAGTATTACCGGCCGCTATCTATGCGGTGCGGAAAAAATCGATGTTCCTAAAAAGCGCCGCCAAGTCACAAAAGATAGGGCTTTAATTATCCGTGGCGCTCGCGAAAATAATTTAAAAAATATTGATGTTGAGTTTCCGCTAGGGATAATGACTGTCGTAAGTGGTGTAAGTGGTAGCGGCAAATCGACGCTGGTTAATGATATTTTAGCCAAGGAACTATCTGCTAGGTTGCACCGTTCACATGTCGTATCTGGAGCGCATGAAAATATCGAAGGAATTAAACAGCTCGATAAAGTAATCGTTATTGATCAATCGGCAATTGGTCGCACACCTCGCTCAAACCCAGCGACGTACACCGGCGTATTCACTCATATTCGTGATTTGTTTGCCTCGACGTCTGAAGCAAATATTCGAGGTTATAAATCTGGTCGTTTTAGTTTTAACGTTAAGGGTGGCCGCTGTGAAAATTGTCAAGGCGATGGGGTTATTCAGATTGAAATGCACTTTTTGCCAGACGTCTATGTAACTTGTGATGTTTGTAAAGGCAAGCGATATAATCGTGAAGCTTTAGAAATTAAGTATAAGGGCGCTACGATTAGTGATGTTTTAGATATGACAATTGATCAAGCCGCAAAATTCTTTGAAAATGTTCCCACGATCGCACGAAAGTTAGATACTTTAGTCGAGGTTGGGCTTGGCTACGTGAAGCTTGGTCAGCCGGCGACGACTTTTAGCGGTGGTGAAGCGCAACGAATTAAACTCGCTAGCGAACTTTCAAGGCGTGCTACTGGTAAGACTTTATATATTCTAGATGAACCAACTACTGGCCTGCACAGCGCTGATGTAAAAAAATTACTGACGATTTTACAGAAGTTGGTTGAAGGTGGAAATACGATGATTATTATCGAACACAATCTTGACGTTATTAAGACTGCTGATTATGTGATTGATATGGGGCCAGAAGGCGGATTCGGTGGCGGTACGGTTGTTGCGCACGGCACGCCGGAAGAAGTTTCCAGAGTTGAGAACTCATTCACTGGTGAGTTTTTGAAATCGATGCTTTAGAAATTATTTATTGCGTTTTAAGATGTGATCGATAATTTGTTTAAGATACTTAATGGCGTTCTTGCGCTTTTCTTTGCTATTTAGCATGTGCCAGGCTGCAGGTGCAACTGATATAAAAAGGATAGCGAATATTATTGGCAGTAAAATCGTATCAACATCAACGCCGGCCCTTCGTAAATAGAAACCAAGGAAATAGCCTAAGTACGTAACGCCAGCTGCCCAGATTGCTCCACCGATTAGGTTAAATGTCATGAATGTCTTGTAATTCATTTTGCCGATACCTGCGACAAGCGGAGCAAAAGTTCGGACAATTGGGATAAATCTAGCGATAATTATAGTTTTAGTGCCATGCTTTTCGTAGAAATCTTGAGCTTTTTGAATATTTTCCTGTCTAAAAAGTAACGAATTTGGACGTTTGAATAACTTAGGTCCAATCTTTCGTCCTATGCCATAGCCAACGTTGTCGCCTAATACGGCGGCGAAGAATAAGCACAATACAACAACGTGGATATTTAGATCCAGCCTTAGACTGCTCGTGCCTTGAACTAAGAACCCAAGTGTAAAGATTATACTGTCACCAGGCAGGAAGAAGCCGAAAAGTAATCCACTTTCGGCGAATACGATCCCCATTACAAATAGTAGTGCGGCGATTGGGCCGGCGGTTTGTGCGAATGAAGCTAAATCAAATCCAGGTATCATGTCACACTATTTTAGCATGTCGGCATCTAAATGTTATAATTGATATATCAGCAATTTTAATAACGACTGAGGTAGGAAACATGAACGATATTTCATTGAAGCTCGAAAAAAGAACCGCTGAGGGCAAGCAAGCAAAGAGGCTGCGCGAAAAAGGATTAATACCAAGTGTTGTCTATGGTGCCCAAAATGACCCATTATCAATGCAGTCGCCAGTTGTCGAAACGACAAAGATTGTATTAGAGGTAGGCAAGCACACACCACTAAATCTAGTAATTGACGGCAGGAAGAAGCTCGCAATCATTAAAAGTGTTGATTTCAATCCGGTTGGTCATAAATTGCGCCATATCGCATTCCATACGATTAATCAGAACGATATTATTACAACCGAAGTACCGATTGAGCTTATTGGTATGGGCGAGAGTCCAGCTGAACGAGCCGGGCTGGTTATTTTACAAGCACTAGAACAGATTGAGATTAAGGCAAAACCAGCCGATTTGCCAGAATCGCTTGAACTATCAGTTGTAGGAATGACAACAGATGAAGATAGACTAACTGTGGCTGACATTGTTTTGCCAAAGGGTGTTCATTTTGCCGATGTCGAACAAGATCTTGATTTAGTAATTGCAAATGTTTATGAACCAGGTGCGTTGCAGGCTGCTAATGAAGCTGCCGGTGGCGAAGCTGAGGCTGAAGATGCCGAAGCTGTTGCGGTTGCAACAGAGACGCCAGTTGCTGCACCATCCGAAACAAAATAATAAATTGTTTTTAATAATAAACTGGGCCAATCGGCCCAGTTTTTATTTTATGAAGCCGCCAGATTGATGTTGCCAAAGTTTAGCATAACTACCACCATTAGATAAAAGCTGATCGTGTGTACCTTGTTCGACGATTTTGCCATCATCCATAACGACTATCCGGTCGAGTTTGGCGATGGTCGATAAACGGTGAGCGATAACGATGCTAGTTCGTCCCTTCATCAGTTTCCATAAAGCATCCTGAATTAATTTTTCATTCTCACTATCAAGCGCCGAGGTTGCCTCGTCGAGTATTAAAATCGGTGCGTCTTTTAATATTGCCCTGGCAATTGCTATACGCTGTCGTTGACCGCCGGATAGTTTGACACCACGTTCGCCTACGGTTGTTTCTAGACCTTTTGGAAGGTTCTCGATAAAGTCACTGGCATTCGCCTGTTTAATGACGCGATTAACTTGATCGTCCGATGCGTCCATGCAGCCATAAGCTATATTTTCGCGTAGTGATCTATGAAATAACATAGGTTCTTGTGGAACGTAGGCAATGGCATTGCGTAATGATTCTTGCTTGATGTCGGCGATATTTTGGCCATCAATCGTTATTTCACCGTTTTCAACGTCGCTAAACCTTAATAACAATCTAGTCAGGCTGGTTTTACCCGAGCCTGAACGGCCGACTAGACCAACTTGTTCACCAGGTTTTATTGTCAGGCTAAAATCCTCAAACAAGGATTTATTATTTTCTTTATGGGTAAAGCTAATATTTTTAAACTCTATTTTGCCACGGTTAACCATAAAGGTTTTTGGGTTGATAGGGTCAATTAGTTCGGTTTCTTCATCAAGCGTGCTAATCATTGGACCAGCATCACCCAAGATTCGAATGTAGTTTCGAGTGGCGTTTGATACGTCCCATAGCACTCCGACCATGTTGATTGTATAGCTGACAATTAGATAGATCGCGCCGATATTGGCAATGTGATATTCAGTAGCAAGAATTGCTGCGATAAAGGCGCAGATATTCATCAGCGCCATTAACGTTCCGAATGTACCAGTAATTATCAGCACACTCTTCATTTCTTTCATGCTACTTTTGCGCCAATCGGCAACTAGCTCTTTGTATCTTTCAAGCTCAAAATTTTCCTTAGAAAAGGCTTTCACGGCTGATATATTACTAATCGCGTCAGCAAAATAGGCTGTCATAGTGCTAGACTTTTCGGCGGCTATTCGGCTAATTGGCACAACGGCGGTTTGAGCTTTGATTATTATTGTCATGATGATAATCGATAAAATACCGATGGCAATTGCAAATTGCCATACGATAAAACTAAGCGCAATACAGATAGAAATGATTGTTGCAACGATTGGTACAGCGGTGAAAATAAATGTATCCCAAAAACGCTCAATAGACCCACTAAGCTTATTGGCATCCGAGACCATACCGCCACTCATCTTGTTTGAATGAAAAACCAAACTATTTTCGCTTAATTTTTTAAATACCCTTGCTGAGATAATGGATTGCATTTTTGTCTCTGCTATAAAGGCCATGGCAATTGCAAATCGAGGCGCTACGACATCACCTAAAAATAATATAATTGCATATCCAATTAAAAGTCCAATGCTGCTATTCATCGTGGCTTGGCCATTTGATATCTGTATTAATAGTTTAGACAAAAAAATCGGTGCAATTGTGGTTATTAGAATTGAGAAAATAATCTCGGCGCCGACCATAGCCCAGCATAAAACTGGCGATATTCTCCAGAGACCAAATAAAAATTGAATGATTCGTTTTGATGATTTATCTTTTGACACAGTGTTCCTTTGTCGTTAATCGTTGCTGATGAGTATAGTAGAGGATCCCGAAAAAGGATCATATTAGATTAAATTATACAGTATAATGTAAAGTGGTGTAAAGATATAAACTATGGAAAATTTATCTAAGTTAGAAATTAAATTAAAAACTTTGCCTCGCAGTTCTGGCGTTTATTTTCATAAAGACAAAAGTGGCGAGATTATTTACGTTGGCAAGGCGGCAGTTTTAAAGAATCGTGTCAGGCAATACTTCCAAAGTTCGCGCGATATGGATACGAAAACCAGAGCACTGGTTGCCGAGATTTATGATACCGATTGGGTTGAAACTGAAAGCGAAGTCGATGCTTTATTCCTCGAAGCTGAAATGGTTAAGCGTTATATGCCGCGTTATAATATTCTGCTTCGTGATGATAAATCATTGGTTTACATCCGAATTGATATGAAAAACGACTGGCCGTTTGTGAGTTTTACGCGTAATCCGATTGATGATGGAGCTGAGTATTACGGGCCATATTTTAACGCGTTCGCTGTCAAGAAGGCTCTGCGTTATTTGCGTCGAATTTTCCCACACTATATTAAAGAGCCAAAGTCGGGGGTTGAAAAGGATTTTGATTCACATTTAGGCTTGTCGCCAGTTGGTATGAATTCTAGCGAATATAAATCAAACCTGCGCCGACTTATCAGCTATATTAAAGGCAATCGAAAAGCACTTATAGTCGATTTTGAAAAAGATATGAAAATTGCTGCTGAAAATCAGGATTTCGAGTCGGCTGCCAAGATACGGAATAGAATTCAGAACTTAAAAGAATTGCAACGTCGGATTGTTTTTGGCGACAAGGAATTTCTAGATATAAACAAAGATAGGGCATTAAATGATCTGGTTGACTTGCTGGATTTAAAGAAAATACCAACTAGAATCGAGGGATTTGATATTTCTCACATGAGCGGCACAAATGTTGTCGCAAGTATGGTTGTTTTTAAAAATGGCGTAAGTGATAGATCGGAATATCGAAAGTTTAAAATTCACGTTGATCGGAATGATGATTTTTATAATATGAGCGAAACCCTGACTAGGCGTTTGAGTGAAAAAAATATAAAAAGCTGGGGTAAGCCAAGTCTGATTTTGATTGATGGTGGCAAAGGTCAGTTGGATGCCGCTATTAAATCACGTGGTGCTTGTGGGCAGAATGAGATTCCTTTTATTGGTTTGGCGAAGCGAGATGAACAGATTGTGGTTAAGTTTGACGAATTTAATATCAGTAAAATAAAGGTCGAGCAGCTTGGTGGTTCGATCGAATTTTCGGAAAATTATTTATTAATAAATTTACCAAAATCTTCGGCTATAATTAAATTATTACAGCGGATTCGTGATGAATCCCATCGCTTTGCCGTTAGTTATCACACGGTTCTTAAACGGGCTAAGCAGACCGAAAGTATCCTCGACGGAATTCCTGGAATTGGCGCAAAGACCAGAACGAAATTAATCAGACATTTTGGTAGTGCGCGCGGTGTAGCTAGGGCGAGCAACGAAGAGATTTCTAAAATAATTGGTAAGCTAAAGGCTGAAGAGATATATAAACATATAAAATAAAGAGTAGTTTAAAACCAGCTTGATATTTAGAGCTTATCGTCCGTGGTATAATTAAAGAACTAATATGAAGAAACGATTCGCTATATTTATTGTTCGTTGGCTGCTGAATTCATTAGGATTATGGGCTGCCGTACGCTTGCTGGGCACTGGCTATGGAAATATTGAGGTTACCGTAGGTCTAGCTGGCTTTTTAACTGCTGGATTAGCGTTTTCGATTATAAACACCGTACTAAGACCGATTGCGATTATATTGTCATTACCGGCAATTCTACTAACCTTAGGCTTATTTATGCTGGTTGTGAATGGGCTGATGGTCTATGTTTCGCTAAAAATAACGCCGGGTATTTCTATGACGTTTTTCAACTCAATTCTAACAGGAATGCTCTTAAGTCTGATAAACTATATATTAAGTGCAGCATTAGAGCGTAAATAGGAAGGTTACAGTTTAAATATTTATGAATATCAACGGTATTTTACAGATTATCACAATCGTTTCGGCGATATTGACGATATTGGCGATTTTATTACAACAGCGCGGAGCGTCGTTGGGTGCTGGTTTTGGTAGTAGCGGAGAATTATTCACAACTCGTCGCGGTATTGATAAAAGTCTTTTTGAAGTTTCGATTGTTTTAGCTGTCATATTCGTCTTGTCGATATTAGTCGGGCTAATCTTGCCCGGTTCTAACTAGGCTTAATTTATGGCGGATGAAAACCTTGATGGGCAGAGGCGTCCAAAGCTAAAATTGAATAAGAAAAAAATCACCAAACAGCTAAAAAAAGTTGAAGGTGCAACTGTTCGTCATGCTCATAAATTTATAATTAAACGATGGAGTAATGTTCGCGAAGTCCAAACCAAAGTCCTCTTATGGATAATTGTTATGGCCTTTTTAATTTTATCGACTGGTTTGCAATTAATGTGGTTCCAAAAAGGTTACCTAACAAGTGCCCCTGTTGCTGGCGGTACTTATGCCGAGGCAGTTTTAGGCCCAGTAAATACGCTCAATCCACTTTTTGCCGAAACTAGTGCCGAGCAGTCCGCGAGTTATTTACTATTCTCAAGTCTGCTTCGTTATGATACGACCGGAAACTTGAATAATGATCTAGCATCATCAATAAGTATTAATGATGCTCACACTGTTTTTACAGTTAGCTTGCGTAGAGACGTGAAATGGCACGATGGCAAGCCTTTGACTTCAAAAGATGTGGTTTTTACAGTTGGTTTAATAAAAAATTCAGCTGTCAGATCTACGATTACTGGTTGGTCGAATATTTCAGTAAAGGCCGTTGATGATCATACGGTTGAGTTCGCATTACCTTCGGTTTATGCGGCCTTTGAGCATGCCCTGACATTCTCTATTTTACCCGAGCATATATTAGGCAAGGTAGCGCCTAGTAATATTAGGGAGAATAATTTTAGCCAGAATCCCGTTGGTAGCGGGCCTTTTAGGTTCAAATTTACGCAGAATTCTACGTCAGATCCCGATGACAAGATAATCTATTTATCTAGAAATAGCGACTATTACAATGGGTTGGCTAATATCTTGCAGTTCCAATTAGACGTGTATGACAATACGGATGAGATTATTAGCGCATTGTCTTCAAACGAAGTAAATGCAGCTGCGGACTTATCGCCAATTGATATAGCTAAAGTAGATTCACAACGATATTCGGTAGCGGTCCGTCCAATTCAGAGTGGCGTTTATGCAATTATTAATGCTAGAAGTGAGATTATGAATAATGTTGATTTAAGGCATGCATTACGTCTAGCTACCGATACGAGCGCAATTGTATCTAGTTTACCGAAGGGCACGAAAGCTTTAGGTCTTCCGTTTACTGACGGTCAATTAACCGGCGATGTGCCGGTTGCGCCTTCTTATAACTTAGCTCAAGCTCAGCAGATATTAAACGACTCAGGATGGGCGGTTGGGGATAACGGCGTACGTCAAAAAGATGGTAAGGCATTGAAGCTTTCGGCTGTAGTTATTAAAGATAGCGAATTTGAACATACATTCGATATTTTATCGAAGCAATGGCTAAAAGCTGGAATTTCGGTCGACTTACAGATAGTTGATCCAAACGATGCTTCGCAGAATGTTATTCAGAATATATTACAGCCTCGAACTTTTGATATTCTTCTTTACAGGTTGAATATTGGAGCTGATCCAGACGTGTATGCTTACTGGGACTCTTCACAAGCGACGGCTCAGGGCCTTAATTTCTCGAATTATTCAAACACAATTAGTGATGACGCTTTAGCATCTGCACGTTCAAGAATAGGAAGTAGTTTAAGAAATGCAAAGTATATTACATTTGCCAAACAATGGCTATATGATACGCCAGCGATTGCTTTGTATCAGTCGACGTCTCAGTATGTCTATAGGCGAAGCATGGATATTTTAGATAGTTCACCAGTTTTAGTTTCAGCAATTGACAGGTATAGTAACGTTTTAACGTGGTCAGTTGGCAGCCGAACTGTTTACAAAACTCCTTAAAATCTCTATACTACCTCTTATGCGCGCGTGCTGTAACTGGTAGCCAGGTGAAAACCGCAAGTCTGCGGTTTGCAAGGCCGGAAGCCGGATGACGAACGTCACCGACTGAGGCGGGGTCGCGAAAAATCTGGAACAGATTTTATCGTGACAGAGTCGCAAGGCTAACCCGGGGTCGCGAAAAATTCTGAAAGAATTTTATTGTGACAGCTAGCCTATCTGTTTAGCAGGATAACGCCGCATTTGTTAAAATCTATGATATGCGCGCGTGCTGTAACTGGTAGCCAGGCTAGCTTGAGGTGCTAGTGTTCGCAAGGACGTGGAAGTTCAAGTCTTCTCGCGCGCACCAAAGTAAAAAGAGACCATATGGTCTCTTTTTACTTTGGCACCCGTGATAGACTTGAACTTCCACGAAATTTGCCAAAGGCAAATTTGAAGTGGATGGTCGTGTAGTTTGACGAAATAAAAATGTGTTTACATATTTTTATAAGCAAACGGAAGAGCCCGCAAAGCGGGCGATAGTCTTCTCTTTTTTGTTAATATTTTTAATTACACCCAGAGAATCGGCTCAAAGGAACGGTAATACTTGTGCCGGCATAGGCATTACTACTGTTCATTGGTAATGTGTATGCTTGAAGTACGTCTTGACTACAGCCAGTGCCGCCTTCACCTTCATTCTCGTCGATATAATAAGGACGTCCCCATGGGTCGACCATGCTTCGCACGTTAATGCCGCTGTTTGTGCTGATTGCGTCAAGGGTGCTAAGATATTGTGTCCAACACGGGTCTGATTTTGATAAAGTAGCTAGGTCTGTTCCGGGCGACTGAGCGACGCAACCCCATGCAGTATAAGTGCTAGCCGTCATGTCGATAAGTGTTTTTTGTTTATTTATACTAGCTGACTGTATTGCTTTTGATAATTCTAATAAGTCACTGTTAATCTTAGATAGTTGCGCTCGTTTTTGTATGCCGGTGTAGGCTACTACTGTAATTGAGGCTAATATACCTATCACTACGATAACGACAAGAAGCTCAACTATTGTGAACCCAAAACTATTAAAGCGTTTCATTTATAATAAGTATAAGCGAAATACATAACCGTTTGCAACAAGTTTAATTTAAATTAAAAGAGCGGCAATTTGCCGCTCTTTGTGCTCAGGTATCATTGTGGCTGATGCGACCACTTGGCGCCTCTCTTGTAAGCGTTTCGGTGCCGAGTTGCATCATTTGATAGCCAAACGCCATTGTGGAATTGGCGTAGTGTTGTCGCTCTTCTTTGAGTGCGATTATCCCGACTTCAACACCTATGGTTTCTTTCTTGATCAGATCAAGTATCTGTTCAAAATTGAAGGCCGAACCGATCTTTTTGCCATCCTGGCGTTTTAGGGATTCGAGGTGCTCGCGTGATGATTTTAGCTGATCGAGGTAATAGCTTTTTTCATGCCTCACTTCTTTCGTTAAGCATGATTTGCATTTTGTTCCAGCCGGCTTATCGCACATGATTATACCCTTTGGGCACATACTCGTGTACGTGGCGTAGCGCCCGCAGGATAAATGCCGACTTTGACGGATGTTTAAGCAATCTTCAAACGAATCAATCATCATCATTGCGGTATCTATTGTGTATTTTGTGCAAAAACCAGCTGATTGATGGTTTTTTCTCATCTCTGTGAGATATTGGTTGATATTGGAACATAGCTTTTTAACTGAATGAATATCTGCACCAAGCTCTTTGACAGTCACTACCTTCACCTCATTTTCTATGTACTAGCCGAAGCCGATGCGCTTACTATAACATTTTTTTAATATTATTCAATAGTGATTTCAGTTAAGATTGACTTTTTAGTTATAAATGATATAAATATTACTGTTCCATTCGATTGGGAAGAACCTTTAAAGCCGCCAGTGGATATGTGTGTTTCTGTATAAAACATACATATCCTTTGGTGGCTTGCCGCCTTGAAGGAAATTTTGTTTACGGATAGGTGGTAAAAATGAGAAGAAAAGACCTTAAGAATCTCGAGTTCCATTCAAACCCTAAGGGCTGTTTATACCTGCAGGAAATCGACGCTTTGATTGGTGTTGTGACAAAACTAATGACTTATTTGTCGCCGGATACTTTTTTAGGTTATTTCGTGTTTGACGGTCAGCCTAATCTGGGTGACGCTTCCAAGATTTTTAGCTTTGAGCTAAGAGATGGTGCATGCAACGGATCTATCGATTACGTTAGTATGACCAACGATTCTATCGATGCGATTCTGGAAAAGAAGCCCGAATCATTATTAAATGGCATTAACTGGGTAGGCGAGCAGCGCGTTCTTGTTTTGCGTACGACTTGCGGTAGGTTTGTGGCGGGATTTAATTGTAAACCTACAAGAGTTTACGCCTATATTGATTACGTGCTTCTTGGTCTGGCTCTTGCTATGTCAAAGATTGGTATAGGTGATATTGTATTGCAACGTTCGGTTAATATGTTGATGCATAATATCCCCGATAGCGTGAAAAACTTCGTTGATAATGTTTTTGATAAAAATGTTTTGCCGGAAGTTGTGGCCTGGCGGGTCTGGCGTGTGAACGCTTTATTATTACCAAATTTCTTCTCGTAAAATATTGCCGCCTGGTTTTTCCAGGCGGTTTTCATTTAGTCTTGAAAAGTTTAGAATATATAGGTATAATTCAAGAGTTGTGGGCGCTTAGCTCAGTTGGCTAGAGCGCCTCGTTTACACCGAGGAGGTCGGGGGTTCGAGCCCCTCAGCGCCCACCAAATTAAAATAATCTACATTTTTGTAGGTTATTTTAATTTGTGGCTGCGTGGGGCTTGAACTGCCGACCGAAAGAAGTCGGGGGTGAGAACTGCCTTGAATGGCAGTTCGCAAGGAAATAAACTCTTGAAAACTTGTTTTCAAAGATGTTTTTTCGGGGTCGCGGAACGTGACCGAGCCCCTCAGCGCCCACCAAATAAAATAACCTATCGAAAGATAGGCTATTTTATTTGGTAAGCCCTGAAAACGCTCGAAACTCCGACCTCAAGGCCGGAAGCCGGATGACGAACGTCACCGACTGAGGCGGGGTCGCAAAAAATTCTGGAAGAATTTTATCGTCACAGAGTCGCAAGGCAAATTCTGCGGGGTCGCGGAACGTGACTAAGCCCCTCAGCACTTACTGAATAGATAGCCTATATTGCATTTGGTATCGAGGTCCTTGAAACTTTCATATTTATATTCAATGTTTATGTGTTAATATATAGTTATGTTTAAGCTTAGAATAAGAGTTAGCGCTTTTACTATAGTCGAACTTCTTGTCGTAATTGTTATTATCGGTATACTTGCTTCGATAACTGTAGTGTCTTATACCGGGATTACAAATAGGGCTAAGGTTGCTATACTTCAGTCCGATTTGAATAAATCTTCAAAACAAATTGAATTATTTAAAGCACAAAATGGCATATATCCCAGTAATATTAATGATTGCCCAAATCCTTCGTCAGTAAGTCTATGCCTAAGTTCTAGTAATGGAGCCACATATACTTCGTACGTCTCTACCGCCAACACTTTTACGCTTATTGAGACTGCATCTGACGGTGCCACTAGGTGGCGAATAGCTAATAATTCTAGGCACGTCGTTGTTGTTCCAAAAACCGGGTTATTAACAGCTTTAGTCACGCCGACAATCAGTACGGCGAGTAGTCCTAGAAGTATTGCAATTTCGTCAGACGGTTCGTCGATTTATGTTGCAAATATGGCTACGATTACGATGTATTCCAGAGATTCTTTGAGTGGTGATCTCGCTGCTCTTTCTCCCTCATCTACTTATCCTGGTCCAGGCTCCCCGAATAATCTTACCGTTTCACCTGATGGCGTATCGGTTTACGCCACCGACTCTCTAAATGAGGTGGCTTATCTATTTTCTCGAGACGCCTCGACGGGCATTCTAACTTATGTGGTTGGTGGTGCATCTGTAACTGGCGCACGAGCTATCGTCATTTCACCAGATAATAAGTACGCCTATGTTGCTAATAACAGTACGAACAAAATTCATATGTTCTCTCGTGATATTTCGACAGGAGCATTAACTCCATTATCTACCCCGACGATAAATACTAGTACAAACCCTTATTCTGTCGCCATTTCATCTGACGGTAAATCAGTTTATGTGGCAAATAACACTTCGAATAATGTCTCGATGTATTCGCGAGACACGTCTACGGGATTATTAACAGCATTGTCTACCCCAATAATAGCGTCGGGAACCGGGCCTTATTCTGTCGCCATTTCATCTGACGGTAAATCGGTTTATGTGGCAAATAACACTTCGAATAATGTCTCGATGTATTCGCGAGACACGTCTACGGGATTATTGACAGCATTATCTACTCCGACGATAAATGCCGGGACTGGGGCTCAGGCAATCGCAATTTCATCAGATGGCGACTCAGTTTATGTGGCAAATAACACTTCGAATAATGTCTCGATGTATTCGCGTGATTCATCAACTGGCTTATTGTCTGCTTTATCTACACCAACTATAGCCGCACAAACTGCCCCGACTGCTATCGGAGTTTCATCCGACGGCGATTCGGTCTATGTCGTGAATGGTACTTCTCGTACGATTTCGATGTTTTCTAGAAACTAAGAGCG
>Ga0302288_1000988_pt1 | contig 19943 bp, 19 predicted proteins | sample III_Fen_N1_1_FD_194549 | JGI IMG/M metagenome (GOLD analysis project Ga0302288, IMG submission 194549) | Peat permafrost microbial communities from Stordalen Mire near Abisko, Sweden - III_Fen_N1_1 | ecosystem: Environmental > Terrestrial > Soil > Wetlands > Permafrost | place: Sweden: Abisko...
CCCAAGCGTAAACGGGATGAGGATCCCGGCATTGCTTACTACCACGGCATCTTTTACTTTGTTTTGTATCACTTTGATGTCGAGTTCCATACCCACCATGAACATGAATAGGATTAAGCCGACCTGACTTAATAGGCTGAGGTTGCCCAGCGAGTTTTCAGGAAAGAGAGCCGATGAAAATCCGGGAAAAAGCAGTCCCAGCAAAGATGGTCCCAATACAATACCGGCAAGTATTTCGCCGATGACGGTAGGTTGGTGAATCTTTCGGAAGATGTACGCAAATATTCGTGAAACGATAAGAATAGTGACAATTTGAGCCAATACCAGGCCAACCGGATGAGCCAGATTGTTCATAATTGATTGAATAAACTGTGAAAAATAGGAATTTTGCAACACCGGTTCAACCACATTTCTGCCGGCTTCAAGCATTTTTCCGGTTTGTATAATCCAATATATGAATGCGAAAAACATGCCCAAAATACCAATGTATAATGCAGTATTCTTAACTTTCTTCATTTAACTTCAGATTTAATGGTTCACTAATCGGGATTAAAAATAAAAGAAGAAATTATGAAAGTCACAAGTGAATCAGTCGGGATCTGACCATTTGTAACAAAAGGGTCAAATATTGTAATGAACTACCGATTTACTTTGCTGATGAAATCGGCACGGTAAGTTTCTCCGAGTGACAGGATAAGGGGTTTTTCAGATTGAATGTAAATATTCGTGGTTATTTGTTCCGTTGAAAAGTACTGAACACAACTTAGTGCAATTAACTCTTTTTTGTTAATCCGGCAGAAAGTGTCGGCAGGCAAAAGAGAAATGAGCTTTTCAAACGAAATGTTTTTCAGTTGAAGGTTGGAGCCGTTGGCGAGGATCGCAGTTTTGTCACGGCTTTCGTTTTCAGCTGTTTTTACATAAATCAGCTGATCGAAATAGATTAAAGCATTTCCTTTGTCGGTGTTCAGCTGGACATATTTTCTAAGTTTATTTTGACTCTCCAAACGTTGCATAGCTTTATTTACAGCATGCCTGAGTCGTTCAGGTTTTATTGGTTTTATGACATAGTCGATGGCATCCAGATCGAATGCGTCGGTTGCATAATCTTTGTAGGCAGTAGTGAAAATTACAGGTTTACCTTTGAGTAGCGCAGCCACCTGAATGCCATTGGTTCCTGGCATTTCAATGTCGAGTATACAAAGATTGAAATCCAATCCGGGGAATTCTTTCAGGAAGACTTCCGGATCGTTAAATGCCCTTACGACTTCGAGTTCGGGTATTTGTTCGCAAATCAATTTTAGGTACGAAAGCCCCGGCAATTCATCGTCCAGTAGCAAGCATTTTAGCTTTGTATTCAAGCAAGTCGATTTTTAAATGAGCAATATAAACGTTGTCCTCAGTAAAACGGTCGAATTTGAAATGATCGTTGTAAATAATTTTTAGTCGTTGTTCCAAAGCTTCAGTTCCAAAACCACCTTTCCCTTTTTTGATGGGCGCTTTTTCTGATATCCGGTTGGCAACTGTAAGTCCGAAAGTATTGTTGTTGAATTCAAAAATGATAGAAATAAAGGCTCCCTGACTTTGCAGATCGGCATGTTTAAAGGCATTTTCGATTAAATCAGTCGAAATGAACGGGGCGAGCAAGTGTTGTTGATAAAGCGGTTCATTTTCGTTAATCTTCAGTTTCACTTTCAGTTCGAAAAGCGGACTTAACTTGATTTTGTTGATTTCAATCAGGTTAAGGGCAAACTCAACTTCCTGCTTTGGGGTGACCAGTTTCTTGCGGCTATCGTATAGGATATAATCCAGCACATTGGCCAATTTATCCAAGGCAAAATAGGTTTGATACGCGTGCGATTGCACTGAGTTTAATATATTTTTGAACAAATGTGGATTGAGCCTCGAGTCCAGATTATCGAGCTGTATCTCATTGTACTTGCCTTCCATTTCCCGGTATTTTGTTTCCAGAAGAAGTTTTTCGCTGGCTGATTTGTTCAGACGAATGATCAAATAAACAATCACCGCCAGACAGCAGATGAGTACGAAAATACTTCCATACAAAAGCATTGGAGATAAATCGTGTTGAGGTTCCATAGTCAATCGGTTTTAACAAAGTTAGGTATTTTTATAAGTTAAAACCGAATAGAATGCTCTACTGCCGATACTTTTAATATAAATGCGATGCGATATTTTTAAAGCGTTTTATGAGTTCCATCGCAATAGGGTGGATTTTTGGTTTGTTTGCACTGACAAAGCCAGGCTTCCTGCTTTTGATCAATTTTAAAGATTATTGGGGTAAATTCACTTCCTCGATGCGATCCGTTGCAGAAAGGCTGATTTGAACTTTTCCCACATGCACACCAGAAATATTGTCCCGGTTCAAGATTGACCTGAGCCGGCATTTTTTCAGCAATTAACGGTTTATCCATGTGTCGATTTATAACTTTTAATTTTTAATTTTGATTTGCTTTAACCTAAACAGATCAGATTGAATTTAGTTATACGAACTCAAAAAAATAGATAATGAAGATATTTGTAATCAGTTTATTATGTGCGCTTTTCCTTGGTCAGCAAGTAGAAGCCAAAAAACATTTTCTATATGTCGGTACTTATACCAAAGGCATGACCAATGGTATTTTTGTTTATTCGTTCAACGATCAGAGTGGACGGTTGGTCGATTTGAAAAAACCTGCCATGAGCAATAATCCGTCATTTCTGACTATCGCCCCCAATAAGAAATTTCTTTATGCCGTAGGCGAACTAGATAATCTGGATTCTAATCAAAGTGGTGGCCTGTCTGCCTTTAAAATTGAACCTGATGGAAAACTGACTTTGATAAATCATGTGCTTACACATGGTGCAAATCCTTGCCATGTCAGCCTTTCGCCTGATGGAAAGAAACTGGTGGCCTCAAATTATACAGGCGGAAATTTATCCTTTTTCAATATCTTGCCTGATGGCAGTCTCTCTGAAATGATACAGCGGATTCAGCATGAGGGCAGTGGCCCATTTCCTGAACGACAGACCGCACCACATGCGCATTCGGCTCGTTTTGACGCAACCGGTAAATTGCTGTTTGCAGCTGATCTCGGGATTGATGAGCTTAAAATTTACGATGTCACTTCAGGAGAAAAGATGGTTACACCTGCAGCGCAGCCCTATATAAAGCTTGAACCTGGTTCTGGCCCCCGTCATTTTGACTTTTCGGCAGATGGCCGTTTTATTTATGTCATTAACGAGTTAAGCTCGACTATCGCTGTTATGATGAAGTATGGAGGCGAATGGAAGCAGGTTCAAACCATTAAAACACTTCCTAAAGATTTTAAAGGTGAAAGCTGGTGCGCCGACATTCATATCTCGGCTGATGGCCGGTTTGTTTACGGATCGAACCGTGGACACAACAGCATTGCCGTCTTCAAACGCGATCCCAATAACGGTAAGTTGTTAATGGTGGAAACTGTTTCGGTTGAAGGTAACTGGCCGCGAAATTTTGTCATCGATCCGTCGGGCAAATTTCTGTTGGTTGCCAACCAAAAAAGTAATGACATTACCGTTTTTAAAATCGATCAACCTTCAGGAAAACTCAAATTTACAAGTTTTAAAGTTCCAAACGAATCGCCTGTGTGTTTGCAGTTTTGGAAATAATAAGTTCGGAATGTCTGGAGTTGAAAAATTGTTGAATGGTTAAACGGTTAAATTGCTAAATGGTTGAGTCAACATTTAACCATTTAACCCTACAACCATTTAGCCCCATCCTTTAATCATCCATTTTCAAATCTCCACATCTTCACATCCCCAAATTCAACAACAATTATCCACGGATTAACCGGATAAATTCCTCTCTTGTGGCAACTCGTTCGAAAGCACCGGTAAAGTCAGAAGTAGTGGTAGTAGAGCTTTGTTTTTGAATGCCGCGCATTTGCATGCAAAGATGTTGTGCTTCAATAACGACAGCCACGCCAAGCGGGTTAAGGGTTTGTTGGATACAATCTTTTATTTGGGTAGTCAATCGCTCCTGAACCTGCAACCGGCGGGCATAAGCATCAACTACACGGGCAATTTTGCTGAGGCCGGTAATGTACCCATTCGGAATGTACCCAATGTGAGCTTTCCCGATAAACGGTAACATGTGGTGTTCGCACATCGAGTATATTTCGATGTCCTTGACGATTACCATTTGACGGTAATCTTCCTTAAACATGGCCGAACGTAAAATTTCTTCCGGATCTTGTTCGTATCCCTGGAGTAAAAACTGCATCGATTTGGCCACACGCATGGGTGTTTGTTGCAATCCTTCGCGACTGGAGTCTTCGCCAAGTAAATCGATTATCTTTTTGTAATGTTCGCTTATTTCTTTAGTTGTTTCCGGATCATATTGCTCAATTTTCCGATATGTTCCATTTTTTCCGTTCAGTGAAAATTCCATTTTTAGTTCCTTTCTGAAATAGTTTGTACAGCAACGCAACCACAAAGGTAGTAAGTTCAGTCTTACTGATGGTCTGAGATTAAGATTTTGTCGGAAATGCCAACTAAAACGAATAAACTTTAACCTAAAATGAAATCCATTTGGTTAAATAGTGGATTGGTCTTCTGAAATTTTTAATTTTGCATCTGTTATTTGGTGGGGCTTTAAACAATCCGGGAAGAGATAAAGAATGTTTCAAAAAAACACCCGGAGATGTGTTTTTTGAAAGTGTAAAAAAAAGTTATTTAATTTTGGTGTTGCGTACAATATATACTTTGAATTGAAGTTTATATTTATGAAAACAATGTCTCAGAAATTAACTAACGTTAATGAACTGTATTTTATGATTGTAGTTACCGGAGCAGCTGGATTTATTGGAAGTTATATAGTCGGGAAACTCAACAGAGAAGGATTTAAAGACATTGTTTTAGTCGATAAATACGACGATCCATTGAAGTTTCAGAATTACCAGGAGAAGACTTATTCAGAAATGGTCGATCGTGATAATTTCTTTGATTGGCTGGCCGTCAATGAAAAGTTCGTTCAGATCATCATCCATATGGGAGCCCGCACTGACACTGTTGGTCAGGAACCTGAAATCTACCAAAAACTTAATCTCGATTATTCCCAAAAAATCTGGAATACTTGCATTCAGTACGGTTTGCCGTTGATATACGCTTCTTCGGCTTCAACTTACGGAGATGGACATTTAGGTTTTGACGATGACGAGTCGCTTATTGCTGGATTACAACCTTTGAATTTATACGCTCAATCGAAACACGATTTTGATCGGTGGGTACTTGAGCAAAAGGAACAACCTTATTTTTGGGCCGGATTGAAATTCTTCAACGTTTTCGGGCCTAACGAAAATCATAAAGAGCGCATGGCTTCCGTCATTTTTCAGGCATTTAATACCATTACTGAAACCGGTCACATGGGTCTTTTTAGGTCGCATCATCCGGAGATTAAAGACGGTGAGCAAGCCCGTGATTTTATTTATGTAGAAGATGTCGCCAAAGTGATATTGTTCTTCATGAATAGCCGCAAAAATTCCGGAATTTATAACGTGGGAACTGGTGAGGCACGAACTTACCTGAGTTTGACAAAAGCTGTTTTTAAGTCGATGAAATTGGCCGAAAGCATTGGTTTTGTTGATACTCCCGATGATTTACGGGGAAAATATCAGTACTATACCTGTGCCAATATTCAGAAGTTAAGAAATATTGGTTATTCCGAATTGTTTTACACGCTTGAGGAAGGTGTTGACGATTATGTCACAAATTATCTTGTTCCCGGAGTTCGTTACTGATAAAGTCATTTGAAAAGAGTCAATAGTCATTTGAAAACTGTTATTAAACTATTTTCTAATGACCAATGACAATTTCCTTTATTTATCGCGTAAATACCCAATCATTTACTCCTGAAAGTTGGTTGTTGAAATAATATCCTTCGCTATCAAATGCTTTCAATTCCTCCGGATCCGAAATGTTATTCTGAATGATAAACCTGCTCATCAAACCGCGGGCTCGTTTTGCAAAAAAGGAAACCATCTGATACTTGCCATTTTTGTTTTTCTTGAATGAAGGCGTAATGACCCGGGCTTTTAATTTCTTCGTATCAATAGCGCTGAAATACTCATTCGAAGCCAGATTAATCAACAGTTTCTGATCAGTTTGTTCCAATTCCTGATTAAGTTTTGTTGTAATTTTAGCTTTCCAGAAATCATATAAATTCTTCTTTCGGGCAACCGACACATTGGTTCCCATTTCCAAACGGTACGGCTGAATCAAATCGAGAGGTTTCAGCAGTCCGTAAACACCTGAAAGAATCCGAAGTTTTTGCTGGGCGATTTCAAAATCAGAAGCAGAAAAGTTTTCAGCTTTTAAACCCTGATATACATCACCGTTGAACATCAACACCGACTGCCATGAATTTTCCGGAGTAAAAGGCAGTGCCCATGTTTGAAACCGTTGAAAGTTTAATTCAGCCAACTTTGGCGAAATATCCATTAATTTGGCCAATTGAGCGGACTTTTTCTTTTTCATTACTGAAACAATTTCTTCGGCTTCGGGCAAAAAGTCAATCTCAGTATACTTTTCAAAATGAATCGGACAAATGGTCGTATAGTGATTTGGCTGGTGAAATAACGATGATCATGGTTTTTTGTACTGATTTCAGAATTGAAAACAAAGATATAGAATCAAAGTTGAGATGGAACTGAAAAGAAAAGGGCATGGAGCATAGAGGAGAAAACCGAAAAACACATTCGTCCCGATTTTCTCCTTTATAAATCAAAAATTAGGGAAATGTCATACTTTATTTTTTCTGATATACCCTGACATAATCAACTACCATTGAACGCGGAAAAATGGTGTCGTCAATACCTTGTTGCCCACCCCAATTCCCACCAACAGCCACATTTAGCAACAGGTGAAAACGTTTGTCAAATGGCCAGACTTTATATCCAGTGCCTTCATTTTTGAATGTGAAATACAGCTTTTCATCCACATAAACCCGATATTCATTTGCGTCCCATTCCAAAGTGTAGTTATGGAATTGAGTATAACAATCAGAGATGGTTATTTTGGCATTTTTCTGGGTGCCTTGCACGTGGTTGTACGATTGAGTATGAGCCGATGCAACAATGACAAAAGGATCGTATCCCACATTTTCCATGATGTCGATTTCGCCGCTGGCAGGCCAGCCGCCATAAATCCAGTCGGTGGGAAGCATCCAGATGGCGGGCCACATTCCTTTTCCATCGGGTAGTTTTGCCCGAACTTCTACTTTCCCGTAAAGCCAATCACCTTTCGATTTGGTAATCAGTCGGGCTGAAGTATATTTTTTGTCTCCAGCATTTTCCTTGATGGCGTTGATGTAAAGAAATCCATCTTTAACTTCCGAATTTTTCAATTGACCACTAGTGTAGTATTGAGCTTCGTTATTTCCCCATCCGTTAGCATTTCCATCTGTATCGTAACTCCACTTTTTACTGTCAGGCAGTCCGTTGTAATCAAATTCGTCGCTCCAAACTAACTCGTAGCTGCCCGAAACGGGAATTTCTATATTGATTTCTGATTTTTTGTCTTTGGCACAACTCCAAAGCGAAACTGAACAAAGAAGAGATAAAAGGAACAATTTTTTCATTTCGGTGTGGTTTAGTTTTGTGTGAAAATATACAATTTTTTTTGAATCGCCTATGACAGAAAGTTTATCAAGGATTTGGATTCTTTGGAATTGCAGTGTTTATAACAACCAGAATGCCGAACAGGTTATCCTACTCGGCATTCAAATGTTTACTTTTCAGCAGCTCTGAACTGGTAACAAATAGTTTACAGGTTGCTACTCCTCAATTAATCAAAGCTTAATGTGTTAATTTACTGCTTTTACAACCTTTCCGTAATCCACTTCAGAATTGATGGTTTTTGCCACATTCATGTAGCTTGTTTTTACCTGTTCGCTCTTTGGCATTTTTCCTGCAATCTTTACCAATACATTTCCTCTTTCAAATTCAGAATCGATCTTCGCTGTTTCATTGATGAGTCCAATCCATTGTCCATCAGTTTGAAACTCTTTATTGGCCAGCTTCTTGAGCAGATTTGTTTTTTCAAAGTCCGACCCGACGCGATTAATCGAGCTTAGTAAATTCGTAAAGTTTTCGCCTTCAAACTGTTTCTTGTCTATTAATTCTTTCAGGATATTTGCTTTCTCGAAATCAGAACCGACGTGATCTACCGAATTTAAAAATGGACTTAGATTTTCTCCGGCAACTATTTCCTGATGAAGTAATTCTTTCAGAATATTAGCTTTTTCGAAATCGGAACCGACGTGATCTGCCGAATTTAAAAATGGACTTAAATTTTCTCCATCCACTATTTCCTGATGAAGTAATTCTTTAAGAATATTTGATTTTTCGAAATCGGAACCGACTGAATTTGATGCGCTTAGTGCAGAGTTGAACTGTTCTTTGGAGAGCGGTTGCTTGATGATGTGCTTCAGGGCATTGGCTTTTTCGAAATCGGAACCAACACTTACAACTGCTTCGAAATAAGCTTTTGAGGTTAGCGAGTCTTTCAACTGAGTTGGTGAAAACTTCTGAAGTAATTTCCCTTTTTCGAAATTGGAACCGATTTGTTTCCTGATTTTTTTTGCGATGTCGGTTATTTGGTCGGGGTGAATGCTGTCGCTGGTAATCAGGTATTCGAGGTACATGCTTTTGATGAAGTCATTGTCCAGGCGATCTACTTCATCCAGTAAAGCACAGAGACCGCCTTTTTCAATAATGCGCTTCATTCGGTCCTGGGCATCAAACCCCACTGAAATCATTCCCTGAATGGCTTCGGCCAAAAACTTTTTGCCTTCGGCATCTTCCGGATTTAATTTCCGGCCATTGTCGAACATCTCGTAGGTAAGTTCTTTATTGACATTGCATTTGACGCGCAATTTCATGTCATTTTTCCAGTATTTCAAATAGCTATTTTTTGACATGTTTTTTATGGCTGCTTCATCATCAGTAAATTTGATTTCACCGGTATAGTTTATTTCAAGCTTGTCTTTCCCATTGTTTACAATGATTGTATTTCCGTTGTGATGGCATGAACCTGTAAGTACAAGGATGATCAGTATTGTGAATATGTTTCTTATCGTTTTCATTTTAAATCATTATTTATTAAGGTTGTTCTTTTCAGATCGTTTCAGGTACGAGAAATATCCAAGGAAGCTCAGGGAAAGGCAGCAGACGATAATTGCGATCGAGTGTATTCCGAATGGTGTGGTTGCACTTACGAGTCCTAATCCGATTCCCATTCCGGCTAAAATCAGAAACCATTTGAATGCCTGGCTTTGGGTGTCGTTCTTCTTCGGCTGAAGAATTTGTTCTGCTACTTTATCTGAAACCTCTTTTTCAATCATTTTTGATTTCAGTCGATTGTCCAGGATTATCCGGACTAGGGAAATGAAAAAAGAGATCACCAACCAGGCGGCAAAAATTGTTGCTGAAATTTCGAATAATGGTCTCGAAAATGAAGTTCCTTCGGTGAAATGGTAATCGTCGGCAGAAACTAAAAAAGGTGTTGTAAATGCCAGGAATAGGAGAATGAGCCTTTTCATTTTGTTTGTTTTATTGTTTGTAATCGATTAGACTGGTATGTATTTATATTGTTGCAAAACATTCAGGATATATTCAAAACGCCAATCTGTTTCTTGTATTTTCGATAGATTTCTATGCACTGAAACAGAAAAACCACCACAGTTATGGACAGGAACAAATAAAACAACAGATTGGAATAGCGGATAAACAAACCTGAAAAATATTCGTGAAACAAGAAGCATGAAATCAATATCGCCATTATTCCGGTGGAGGGAAGCAGGTAGGCGACTACGATATTTGTTGAAAAGGAGCGTTTCGGTTGCTCCAGTTGGGCAATTACCAAATCAGTCAGATCGAAATCGAATGCCGGTTTGGATTGTTTCTGAATTCCAGCAAACATGATTTGATAAACTTTTGCATTCACTTTGCAGGTTTCGCACGATTCGATATGATGAATGATGGATTCGTCGAAAAAAAATGGATCTGAAACATACTGCTGAAGTTCATTTTCAGAAAGATGCTTGGCTTTCATAGCTCTTCTTTTTTGTATTTGCGTAATAACTTGTCTTTTAACGATCGCCTTGCCCTGAGCAAATAACTTTTAACGGTTCCTTCCGGAAGTTGGGTGATGCGTGCTATTTCTTCGTAACTCAGTTCTTCGTTATGGTACAAGGTAATTAAAGTACGGTGCAGAGGCGAAAGCCGTTCGATTTCTGATTTCAGAATTTCGTTCAGCTCCCGTTGAAAAATGTCATTTTCGGTCGAATTGAATAAGTGAACGACCGATTTCTTGTTCGCAAGTTCCAGCGATTCTTCATCGGGATCATTATTCTCCTGATTTTGATCGAGCAAAACCAGCTTTTTCCTTTCAAGATAAGTGAGGCAAGTGTTGTAGGCAATCTGTGCAATCCAGGTCGAAAGTTTCGATTGATACCTGAATCCTGGTAAGCTCTTAAATGCTTTCAGATAAATGTCTTGTGCAATATCTTTACGGTCTTCGGTATTGTTGATCATTTTAAAGATAATCTGCGTAACCAGTCTTTCGGTATTTCGAATAACAGTTACAAAAGCATTGGGTTCTCCGCCCAACACTTTGCCAACCAAATACTGATCTGTCTGTATATTTTCCTTGATCTCGTTCACTTACCCGATTAGACTGGCGATTACCAAAAATGTTGCAAATCCTGATGCATAAAAAAGGCTGAATGGTTTCCCGTTCAGCCTTTGAATATTATTGATCGTTTTAATTTATCCGAAACATTTGTTGTCGAAAAATTTAACTGGTTCGCTGCAATTTTCGCCATCAACAGTCCAGGTGTTGCCCGATTTCAACAATTCGTCCATGCAGGTCACTTTGCGTTTGGCCTGAACGGTGGCAATTTGTTTTCCCATTTCCTGATCGTAAACCGGACCTTCAACACTTCGTATAACGCCCATGGCAACCGGAAACTCAGGAAGAGCCATGTTGATTAAGGCAACCTGTAATCCGAGGTTGTCGTCAGTCGGATCATGAACCAGAATATCTTCGCGCGTGATTCCATTTTCGCCGATTTTAGCAACTGTCAATTTACCATTCACCAGGATTAATCCTTTATCTTCCTGTTCCCCAAAAATCATGGGCTGACCTTTTTTTAGGAGCAATTGACGTTCGGCACGGAATTTTGGATCAGATACAAAATCGTGAATTCCATCGTTAAAAATTACGCAGTTTTGTAATACTTCCACTACTGAAGTTCCTTCATGTTTAGCGGCATCGGCCAAAACTTCCTGTGTGTGTTTCACGTTGCTGTCGACTGCACGGGCAAAGAACGTTCCGCGTGAGCCCAAAACCAGCTGTCCCGGAACAAACGAGTCTTCGATGGTTCCAAATGGTGAGGTTTTGGTAATCTTGCCCCGGTCGGAGGTAGGCGAATACTGACCTTTGGTTAAACCGTATATTTTGTTGTTGAAAAGAACCAGGTTCAGGTTGATGTTACGACGTACCAGGTGAATAAAGTGATTTCCACCGATAGCCAGCGAATCGCCGTCGCCGGTCATTACCCATACGGTTAAAGCCGGATTTGCTGATTTTACTCCTGACGCAATAGCAGCAGCCCGCCCGTGAATGGTATGAAATCCATAGGTATTCATATAATATGGAAACCTTGAAGAACAACCAATTCCGGAGATAACGGCAAAATCTTTGTGCGCGATATCCATATCGGCCATCGTTTTTTGCACTGCATTCATAATGGCGTAATCGCCACAACCCGGGCACCAGCGAACTTCGGCAGCGCTTTTAAAATCTTTGGCAGTATAATTAAATTTTGTCATGATTAAGCCTCCAGTAATTTTTCAAAGTTTTCAACTAATTCGTGTACCGAGAAAGGCAACCCTTTCATCTTGTTTACCTGATGATATTGAAATTCAGGTAATTTGTCGCGCAGGTAACTGGCAAATTGTCCCAGGTTTAATTCGCAAACAACGATTTTTTTAAACTTGCTGAAAACTTCGGCCGTATTTTTTGGTAACGGTTTGATGTAATTAAAATGCGCCAGACTAACTTTCTTTCCGGCGTCCTGCATGGCTTTGACCGAACTAATCATGTGTCCGTAAGTTCCTCCCCAGCCAATCACCAATAAATCCCCTTCAGGTTCTCCCGAAACTTCAAGTTCAGGGATCATATCGGCCACTTTTTCGACTTTCTCCGCTCTGATCATACTGTTTTTATGGTGGTTCTCCGGATCCTGGTTTACACCACCGGCATTATTTTTTTCCAATCCGCCGATGCGGTGCTCGAAACCTTCCATTCCCGGAATCGCCCATTCCCGGGCAAAAGTTTCAGGATCGCGATTGTATGGCAAAAACGTTTCAGGGTTTTTTGCCTTCCGTGGTGTAATAGATGGAAGTTCGCTCATGGAAGGAACCCGCCAAGGCTCGCTGCCGTTGCCCAAAAAACCGTCAGTCAAAAGTACCACCGGAACCATCCGTTCCAATGCAATTTTTGCTGAAAGGAAAGCGAAATAAAAGCAGTCGGAAGGTGTACTGGCAGCCAATACAACTACCGGACTCTCGCCGTTTCTTCCGTACAAAGTTTGTAATAAGTCAGATTGTTCTGTTTTTGTTGGTAATCCGGTCGATGGCCCACCACGCTGAACATTGACAACAACGATTGGTAATTCGGCCATTACCGAAAGTCCGAGAGCTTCAGATTTTAATGCAAATCCTGGGCCTGAGGTGGATGTAACTGCCAGATCGCCTGCAAATGCAGCTCCAATAGTCGTGCAAATTCCGGCAATCTCATCTTCTGCCTGAAATGATTTTACACCTAAATCTTTTCGTTCGGCCAAGGCCTGTAGAATGTCGGTTGCCGGAGTGATGGGGTAGGAGCCGATGAACAGTTCCAGTCCAGCTTTTTCGGCAGTGGCAATAAATCCCCATGCGGTAGCATTGTTGCCGTTAATATTGCGGTAAATACCTTTTTCGATAGGTGCAGGATGAACAATGTATTGGGGCGTCATGTGCTGCAAATTCATCCCGTAATTGTATCCGGCATGAAGAACAGCGAGGTTTGCTTCGGCCACAATCGGGCTTTTCTTCCCAAATTTCGACTGGATAAACCCTTCGATGTAATCCAGTGGACGATCGAACATCCAGCAAATTAAACCAAGTGCAAACATATTTTTACAGCGCAAAATACTCTTGTTGTCGAGTTCCAGATCCTTCAGACTTTCTTTGGTCATGCTGGTGATTGGAACCGGAATCAACGCATAATCGTCGAGCTTTAATTCAGTAAATGGATCGTTGGTTTTGAACTGTGCTTTCTCAAAATTCTTTTCATTGAACGAGTCAACATCAAAAATGATCGAAGCCGCCGGATTCAAAAATGCCGCATTAGCCTTTAGCGCTGCCGGATTCATGGCAACCAGAACGTGGGCTAAATCACCGGGAGTGGTAATTTTCTTTTTCCCGAATTGAACCTGAAAACCCGATACTCCTCCTACAGTTCCTTGTGGAGCCCTGATTTCGGAGGGATAATCCGGAAACGTTGAAATGTCATTTCCGAATAGTGCCGAAGTGTCTGAAAACAGTGTTCCGGTCAACTGCATCCCATCGCCCGAGTCTCCGGAAAACCGAATTGCAACTTCTTCGAGTTCTATTACTTTTGCATCTTTCATTTGATATGTTATTTTAATATCGGTCTTTTTGCTTATAATCTAATGCTTCTATGGTTTCAAAAGTAATAGATTATAATTTTTGATAACTATCTCGAAATTTGGTTCTTTTTGAACCGCACCAAAAATAACCATTATTTAACAAGGCTGACAGGATAATCTCAATTATTTGCATTGACATTTGTCCTATGGAATTCGATGCAAAAATGAATTTATGATCAATAGTTTGTGCTGTTTTTCTTGAAGGATCTACTTGAATTCCCATTGAGGTTGTGTTTTTACAATTTCACCTTTTTAAACTATTTTCATCCTAGTTTTCTGTGGTAAAAACCTTAAACATCTACCCTGTTTCTTATCTTTGAGATTCAATTTAAAACCGATTCATAAAATGGCACTTATAAAAACAATTTTAGGAAAAACACCGGCATTTGGCGAAAACTGTTTTTTTGCTGAAACCGCAACGATAATCGGAGATGTAATATTGGGCGATAATTGCAGTATTTGGTACGGAGCCGTTTTGCGTGGCGATGTTCATTACATTCGCTTAGGCAACAATACCAATGTACAGGATAATGCTGTCATTCATGCCACCTATCAAAAATCGCCCACGAATATCGGTAATAATGTCACCATTGCGCACGGTGCAATTGTACACGGATGCACCATTCACGACAACGTGATGGTTGGGATGAATGCTGTTGTATTGGATGAGGTCGTGATTGAAAGCAACAGCATTGTTGCTGCCGGATCCGTTGTTAGCAAGGGAACCAGAGTAGAGAGCGGCACCGTTTATGCTGGTATTCCTGCTAAGAAGATCAAAAATATTGGGCCTGAATTGCTCGAAGGTGAGATTCAGCGTATCGCCAAAGCCTATGGAATGTATTCGAGCTGGTACAAGGAAGTTTAGGCTTCGACAAGCTCAGCCACCAGCCTTCCTATATATTGAAAAGCGGCGAACTCCTCATCAGAATTTGCCGCTTTTCTTTCGTTATGACATGATCACTACCTCCATTTTGGCTCAACAGGAACCCTTTCTCCATCGGCAGTTGTGTGTTCTTCCAGCGAATTTTCTTTTGATTGAATTACCATGTAAATCATGGTTTCATCCGAATCATTCCGAATACCTCTTTTCCCTTTTGGCGCCACTCGAATAACGCTTCCCTCTTTAATTTCAAAGCAATCCTCATCCACCTGATAGAATCCGAATCCTTTCAATACAATATAGGTTTCTTCATTTTTTCGGTGAATATGAAAGTAGGGCTGTTCAGTATGAGGAGGTAACATATTAAATGAGATTTCGGTGCCTGTTGCATCGGTTGCATCTTTCAGGAATACTTTTCCCTCAATCAAAGTCTTCCTTACCAGATGAATCAAACTATAATCCATTAACTCATCCAGACTACCAAGGTTAATTGCTGTGTAATTTTCGTTTTCTGATAATTTTTCGATCCGTTTCATAGTTGTGAAAATTTGTTGTTCTGCAAAACTCCATAAAATTTCAATATAAAACAAAAGCGGGAAACTCCTTTCAGAATCACCCGCTTTAATAATGGTGTCTTTTCCCGTCTTCAGCTCTTTACTGGTATATCACTTTCGCTTTTTCAACCGATTTTTCTTCTGCACGTAAAGGGCAAATCCTGAGGAAGAATATGCCGTTTTTCGTGTAATATACTTTTTCAAATCAATAATTCATATATCATTTCTATTGTTCTAACATTTTTTTAATTGTCTCAATTGGGAAATATGTTTTATTTGAAATTTCTTCATCCGAATAGTTTTGTTTTTTCAATCGTTTTACCACAAATTCCATATTTTCCCCTATTTCAATAATATTATCATCCGGATCATAAAATCTTACAACCCTTTGGGTCCATGGCTGGGTTTCAATTTTGTGTATCATTTTAACATGTAACGATTCTAGTTTTTTATTAACTGAGTCAATATCATCAGTTTCAAAATAAAGCTCAAATTTCTTAACTAATGATGAATCCTTTTCATTCTTTGTGTTTTTATAAATAGAAGAAATTGCATTTTTCATTTCCCAAAGTGTTATGCCACCTTCGAATTGAATATAATTTGACAAATCTAACTTCACATTTAAATCAAAAACACTCTGGTAAAAATCTTTTGAAACTTTAGTTTTCTCAACAAAAAGCACAAATGAGTTCATTTCAATTAATGGCTTGTTTATAGATACGTTATTTATTGAATTGTTATTATCCTGAGCCAATAGCCTACCATTATTAAAGAGCAAATTGGCCACATTACTGAACAGAAAAAGAATTAAAATTAAATACCTTGGTTTCATGATTTATTATTTTAATAGTTATAGAATAACAAAAATAGAGTCTTAATAACTTTTAAAATTGTATAAATCGGACATTTTTGCTTGAAACAAATTCTTTTGGGGATAAACCAGTAAACCGTTTTACGTTTTTTATTAAATGGGATTGGTCAAAAAAAGAATTTTCCGGATTTAGGTTGTTTTCATTTATTATTTTTAGCATTTTCAATACCCTTACTATTTGGATGTAGGTTTTTGGGTTTATGCCTAGATCATGTGAAACAATCCGATGAAGCTGCCTGTTGCTTAACCCGAATTCACACGACAATTCATCAACAGAAATATTACCTTCTGTATAGTCAATATATTTATAAATCTTTAATCGTCTGTGGTCAGTTTTTGCAGATATTAAAAGTTTTTCAAATATTTTATTGAAGTATGAGGCGTACAATTCAAGAGTGTTATCTGGGTTAAGAAAAATATCATTTTCGATTCTAAATTCCTTAGTATCAAACGTAATAGAACCGTTTAAAAAATTTCCGATGCTTTGTTTGAAAAGGCTTTGGACAGCTATTGGCTTGAACCTCACACCAATATGTTTACATGATGAGAAATATGGAACTTGTATTTTTTCATCCCATATTCCGGTAAGCTCGCATGAAACAATGTGCATATCTTGTATGGTAATGACCAAATCGAAGAAACCGTCAGGAACAATGTCAATACATTTTTTTGTAAATGTCTCAATTTGAAATTCCCAATAACATTTTATGTAATCCTGAAGTTTTTCAGAAGGCAAAATATCTTTATAATAGAATAAGGGTTTTACTATCATTGAGTCAATTTTTTGCATGACGCCCAACTTACTGGTAAATCACCTTTGCTTTTTCAACCGGTTTTTCGCCTGAACGTAAAGGGCAAATCCGGAATGAATAATTATATGCTTTTTCTCTCAGACGATATTCATCGTGAGTCCATGCACCCCAGCTATCGTCGCCACCAACACCCTGTTGTTTGTAGTCGATATTGATCGAAGTCAGGTCGCGTGGTTTTACATCGTTGATGTGACGGCGGATCATTTTCAGACCTGCTTTGCCACGACCATCGGTACGATCAGGCGATTCAAAATCTTCCATAATCTGATGGTGTGCACTGGCCGACATCAACGGCATGCCAATAAATTCAAATCCAACACCTTCTTTGTTGGCGATGGTCATCCAACGGACATCAATTTTATTTCCGTTTTCCTGTGGACGAACATATGGGAAATACTGATCGGCAACAGCTCCGGAATACAAACCAACCAAAGCACTGGTGTAGCGGTCGGCGTATGATTCGTGCGGTCCTCGGCCCAACCAGCTAATCTGATCGAATTCGCGTGGCATAACCAGGTTCATTCCAAAACGGATAATTTCTGGAAGCGATTCTTTCGCCTTTTTAAAATCGCTGGTTACTACTACTTCGCCTGTTCCAAGCACTTTGTAGGTCGAAGTGTAATTGGCAATTACCTGTTTTTGTTCGTCATTCAGATCGAAAACAAAAGTTACAATTGTTGCATTGCCATCTTGTTTTACAGTTGCCGATTTCACCGATTTTTGTTCGCCTGCTTTTCTCCAAACACGACTGCGTTTATCCAATTCATTTCCGAAGTCGTTATCGATTGGTGCACGCCAGAAATTAGGTACAGGTCCGGCAAGCAACATTTCTTTGCCATCCAATACATAGCTTTTCATGGTAGCATCATCCTTACTGAAACTAATCTTGAAGCCTTTTCCTTCAACTGTTATCGTATTTCCTTCTTCTTTTGACGTAACCGTAGGTAAAGTGCTGATGGAAGTTAAAACAGCCATTTTGCTGAACGGAAGCTTAAACTGTTCGTAAGCCAATTTTGTTCCGGCAGCAAGAATGCCTTTCTTATTTTTCAGTTTCGCAGAAATATTCAGGAAATATTCGGTTGCTGGTTTAGTTTCAACGGTTAAATCAAGTTTTACTTTTTTGCTTGTTTTGGGAGCCAGATCAAGATCTTTTAGTTCTCCTGATTTCAATACCTGTCCGTCGGCAACGACTTCCCAGTTGAAGGCAAATTCAGACAAATTGGTAAAACAATTCTTGTTGATGATTTCAATTTCACCTGAATTCAGATTAACAGCTTTAAAGCCGATGTTCTGATAAACTTTTCCAACTTCGTATAAAGCCGGTTTTGCTGTTCTGTCGGCATTGATCAAGCCGTTACAACAGAAATTGCCATCGGTAGGTAAAGTGTCACTGCCTAAATCACCGCCATAAGCCCAAAACTTATTGCCCTGTGCATCTTTGGTTAGTATTCCCTGTTCAACCCAGTCCCAGATAAAACCGCCCTGAAGAACCGGATATTTTTCGATCACATCCCAGTAATCCTGAAGGTTTCCGGTGCTGTTTCCCATAGAATGGGCATACTCGCACTGAATGTATGGTTTGGTGGGTTTCGGATTGGCTTTGGCGTAGTCCTCCATATTCTTAATTCGGGCATACATAGGGCACATAATGTCGGTATTTGCGCCGCCGCCAGCTTGCTCAAACTGAACCGGGCGGCTTTGGTCAACCGATTTCAAATAGGCATAGGTGGCTTCAAAATTTACGCCGTTTCCGGCTTCATTACCAAGCGACCAGATAATAACCGATGGTTGGTTTTTATCGCGTTCGAACATATTCCTTGTGCGGAACAGGTGAGCATCTTTCCATGTTGGATCTTTAGCCAGCGATTTTTCGCCGTAACCCATTCCGTGAGACTCAATATTGGCTTCGTCAACCAGGAAAATACCATATTCGTTGCAGAGTTCGTACCAACGTTCAGGTTCAGGATAATGCGAGCAGCGAACAGCATTGATGTTGTGCGACTTCATCAGGGCAATGTCTTTCAGCATAGTTGCTTCGTCCTGATAATGGCCGGTTACTTCGTTGTGTTCGTGGATATTGGTGCCTTTTACATAGATGGCAACGCCATTAACAAGCAAATTAGCATTTTTGATTTCTACAGTACGGAAGCCAACTTCCTGATGCAGAACTTCGATGATTTTACCTGATTCATCTTTTAAGGTGATGAATAGCTGATAGAGGTTCGGATTTTCAGATGACCAAGGTTTTGCTGCAGGAACATTGGCTGCCAGATTAACAACTACCGGTTGAGCTGCAGTTTGCACTGCCTGATTCATTTCAGCAACTTTGGTCTCACCATCCATTAAAACCGCATCAATAGTCAGTTTTGGAGTATTGGCTCCAGAATTAGCTACCTCAACTGCTAATTTGAATTCACCATCTTTATAATTATTTACCAAAGGAGACAAAACCCGATAATCGCGAATATGCTGAGGGTTACGGGCCATCAGGAATACATCGCGGGTGATTCCGCTCATGCGCCAGAAATCCTGATCTTCAAGGTAACTGCCATCGCACCAGCGATAAACTTCAACTGCCAGCGAGTTTTCTCCTTTTTTCAGGTATTTGGTAATGTTGAATTCAGAAGGCGTTTTACTGTCTTCGCTGTAACCCACTTGTTGTTCGTTTACCCAAACATACATGGCCGAAGTTACTGCTCCGAAATGAAGGATAATATCCTGTCCTTTCCATTCTTCAGGAATGGTAAAAGTTCGTTTGTATGAACCTACCGGATTGTAGTCTTTGGGTGGAAGTGGTGGATTTGGTTTAAACGGATACTGTACATTGACATAAATTGGAACGTCATATCCCTGTAGCTCCCAGTTGCCAGGAACTGTAATGGTTTTCCAATCTTTGGTGTCATAATCGTCCTTGAAAAAATAGAAAGGACGTACATCCGGTGTATGCGAAATATTAAATTGCCATGTTCCGTTTAACGTCTGGATGAAAGGTGATTTCCAAATGTCGTATTGGCTGGCTTGCTCGACTGTAGCATAAGGAATAAAATATGAACGTAGAGATTCGCGGTTGATTTCG
>Ga0302288_1000995_pt1 | contig 19817 bp, 20 predicted proteins | sample III_Fen_N1_1_FD_194549 | JGI IMG/M metagenome (GOLD analysis project Ga0302288, IMG submission 194549) | Peat permafrost microbial communities from Stordalen Mire near Abisko, Sweden - III_Fen_N1_1 | ecosystem: Environmental > Terrestrial > Soil > Wetlands > Permafrost | place: Sweden: Abisko...
CCCAACATGAGTACCGAGAACCATGCGGAGCGCCTGATGAAGAAGGTGGGTTGCGGTGTGATATTTGAGTGAGATTTCCGAAGTGTCACCTAATCCCCCTTTGAATTTTTGTTCTGAACCAGCGCGGGAAAGATTTTCATGTGCAATGAAACGAGTTTTAAAATCATCAACATCGACGGTCATACCACGGTGTTTTGCTTCTTCAATAGTAAGCTCAAGAGGAAACCCATGTGTGGTAAACAAATCAAATGCCGCCTCTCCAGACAACTGTTTCGGTTTCATTTTTAATTGTTCCTCGGATATTTTTAGAGCATTTTCACCATCGTTAACCACAACAACATCAGACATCCTATACCACTTATCAAATTTCTTTAATCCGTGCTCCAAGGTCTTCCTAAACCTCTCTTCCTCAGCTTGAATTTCCTTACGAATCTCAGCGGTCTTCGCAACGGTTTCTGGGTATGAATCTTTGTAGTACGCGAGAATTGGTTCAACAAAAGTATCAAGAGTAGTCTGCGCGCCAATCTTGTCCATGTATCGCACTGCACGGCGAAGCAATCGTCGTACGAAATAACCTTGGTCAGCATTTCCAGGCAACACACCGTCACCGATAAGGAATACCGAGGCGCGAAGGTGGTCAGCAACAACACGAAAAGCGGCGGTGTATTGTGGGTCGCTATATAGTTTTCCCGAAAGCTTCTCGAGTGATGCAATCAATTCATTAAACACATCTATCTTGAATACATCGTTGTGATTTTCTGATACCGCAGCAATACGCTCCAGACCTCCACCAAAATCCACATTTCGCTGAGGAAGTTTTGAGAAAGTGCCATCAGCATTTTTCTGGTACTCCATGAACACCGAGTTTCCAATTTCGAGGAACCGTCCACAGTCACAGTTTGGATGACATTCTTTACCAAACCTTGGATCATGTTTTACTTCGGTGAATTCATAGAACACTTCTGAGTCAGGACCACCTGGTTCCCCAGCTGGCATGTTTGCCGGAACACCGGAACGTGACCACCAGTTTTTCTTTGCGTCATAGTAAAAAATACGACCGCCTTGCATACCTTTAACCGCACCATCGGCTTCACTACCTATTTCAACCTCTTTTGCTTCGACACCCTTGGATTCAAAAAGCTCTTTCCACAAATCTGCAGCTTCAGTATCTTGTGGTACGCCGTTTTTATCGTCACCAATGAATGCGGTTACATAGAGGCGTTTTGGATCAATACCGACTTCATCAACGAGGAAAGAAAAGAACCATGGAATCTGTTCCTTTTTGAAATAGCTACCAAGTGACCAGTTTCCAAGCATTTCAAAGAAGGTTGTGTGACGATTATCACCAATATCCTCTATATCAGCCGACCTGAATGATTTTTGAGAGTCAGTAAGTCTGTCGCCCTGGGGATGCTTTTCACCCAAAAGATACGGCACGAGTGGTTGCATACCAGAGCCGGTAAAGAGTGTTGTTGGGTCATTATCAGGAACAAGGCGGGCAGAAGGAATTATGACGTGGCCCTGTTTTTTGAAAAATGCCAGATATCGCTTGCGTACTTCGCTTAATGTCATGGTTGTTAATCTACCAAATTAAAGTAAATGAGCAAAATGCCTCTATTTTTGAGTAAGTTTCCTGAGGCGTTCAACATCCTCGCGCATCAGAGCAAAACCCCTCTCAAAAAAGTCTGGCTTTGTCACATCAACACCAATCGATTTAAAGATATTCTCTGGAGTGTTCGAACCACCCGATTTAAGGAAGGTTATAATTTTTTCTATAAACTTTGGATTTTTCTTGTATTCAGCAAGGAGCGCTTTTGAAACAATCTGTCCGAATGCATAGGTGTAGACATAGAAGAAATTTCGGATGTGACTCCAATTCACAAAGAAATAACCATCGTCAGGATGGAGTTGTACCTTAGGTCCAAGGTACTCGGCCATTGACTCGTTCATAATGTGAGCAATTTCTTCTTTCTGAGCAAATCCTTTTGCACGAATGTGTCCATGCAATTTCTTTTCAAAAGAGAAACAAGCCATCTGCCTGAATATGGTTTGAACATCGTCTTGGATTCTGTTATGCAGAAGCGCCTTTTTCTCTTCCTCACTTGCTCGTTCATATATGTGCTCGAACATAATGCCTTCAAAGAAGGTGCTGGCAACTTCGGCTGTTGCGGTTGAATAATTGCGATATATAAAGGGTTGAGTCCTTGAAAACATGGTATGGAAAGCATGCCCCATTTCATGAGCGAGGGTGGTTGCACTGTTTAACGTGTCCGCATGATTCAACAGAACGAATACAGGCAAGTTTTCAGGGTTATTTGTACAAAATGCACCTGAAACTTTTCCCTGCTTTGGAAACACATCTACCTGAGCATTTTCGAACATAGAGTCATATATTGAGACGAACTCAGGGTGAACACGTTCGAGGATGGATCTAAAGAGAGCGTGGGCCTCGTTGAAATTAATTTTCGATGACTCAATAGGTACATCAATGTTCCTATCTGAATATTCGAGATGATCCAGGTTAAAAATCTTCCTTTTCAATTCAAAGAAATCATGGGAGATGTTTCGGTTCTTCTCCACAGCCTTTTGCAAAGCGTCTATTGTTTTATTGGATGTATGGTCACTAGCCAACGTCGAATCCCAAGGATTTTTGTATCCTCGTAATTCATCGTCAATTTTTTTATTGAGGTACACTGCATTTATTTCACTTTCGGAAAACTCTGCGACTGTTTTCAGCTTGGCGGTAAAAAGTTTATGCAATTCTCTCCTTTCTTCTACCGGCAACTGAGGAATGGTTTCAGAAACGACTGAAAGTGGTAATTCTTCCCCCTTCCATGTAACCATTTTCTTTGAAAGGGCTTTTGAAACACCACTGACCCACAAGTCACGAGCGACCAGCCGTTTCATGGCGCAAATTTTCTCTTCTGCTTCAGAGAGTGTGTGTTTGCTGTCAATAAAAATACGCTGCAGGAGGTATGAATATGGCGCAAGGTATTTTGAACTCAAAAATTTCTTCTGCTGTTTTGCATCAAGCTTACCCAAATCAAGTTCAAAAAATACTATGTGTTGACAGAGTTTTGCATTCTTCATTGAAAATGAGCTCATACCAGCCTCTGCAATTGAGTCTGAGGTGTTGGTCTCGATAGTAAGACCAAAGTAGAGATGAACTTTGCCAAGGAGGCTTTGTGCTATTAGTTTTTCATAATCGCTCAAAGCAACCAAAAGTTTACGGTCTGACTTTAACCATTCCTTTTTTCCACGGTATTTCTTTTCAAATGCCTTGAAAGCTTTCTCCGTTGTGCGGATGTCTTTCTCTATCTGAGGGTCAGTGTGACTTTTGTACAATTGGGTCAAATCCCAGGCTGTTTTGATGGTACTCATTTAGAATGATTTATTAATCTGTTGCAGTATTATACCGCACTGTTTCTCTATAACAGAAACCCGGCGACACTTTATCTGAGTGTCGCCGGATGTGATGACTAGGCCACTTTTTGATGGGCTACGTACCAAGGATGTTCCTTTTGATGCTTCTGCATCCGTTCGGCAAACCCTTCGGGCCCGCCGTGTGCCAGATAATAACTGATTGCCTCATCTTCTGTTACTGCCCTGCTGTAATGCTGAGCTGCGAACCAACGATTATCGTCACTCAACGCCTCCACAAGCTGCTCGAGTTTACGATTTTTCACCTTGAGGCACCGACACTGGCTAATAACCTTCTGCATCATGTTGCGAAGCATGCCTTGATACCTTGAAGGTGCTGGGGTTTTCATGTTTAGGGGGTTTCCACATATAAATATACACCCTTACCACAAAAAAGAGCCCTATGTTATACACATACGCACCGAAGTTGTTTGACAATTCCCCTTTATTAAAAAAGTGACGTTGTTGCTGTTTCAGAACTTTTCTTTTTCCTCGTGGTCTTTTTATTTGACTCGGATTGAGTCTTTATAGAATTAGTTGTCAGTGCTACTGCCCGCGCTGCTTTTGCAAATGGCATCAAGGCATCGCTCGCAATTTTCCTATATCCGCAATAATCACAAAACTCTTCCGCCTGAGGAACCGCTTCGCCATCGAGACACTCTTTTATTTCTTCGATTCGCCCATCAACCCATGTATCACTGCCTATGTGTGGAATGAGGGTTACGTCAAATTCAAGCTTTCCATCAAAAGCATCACGGTCTTTCTTGCCGTTCACGTAAACAAAATAGCCTGTGTTTGAAACCTTGAACCCTAGTTTCCTCAAAAGCCACTGGTACACCTCCATTTGTCGTTTGTACTGTTCGTCCCAACCAGAATCAGAGAGTGATTCAATCTTTCCATCTTTTGACGTGGCCTTATAGTCAACAATCATCAATTCACCTTTTGGATTAACCCACACATCGTCGATGGCACCCGATATGAGTAATCCGGTCTGAGGATGGCGATATTGCATACCAACAAAATTTTCACGCCATTCATTGAGCATAGGGTGACTAAAAGGAATAGCATCGACACCGTAGCGTGCCATGAGTGGGTGGGTTGTTTTATTCACTCGATGAGTGTCGAACTCTTTTTTGAGGAGCGCATCAACCGCAATATTCAATGTGAACGAAGGACCCTTGGGCCTCGAGACACCTAATTTGTTATCAAGGTAAAAACAGCGTGGACATTCAACAAACAAATCTATTTTTGAACGTGAAAGTTTCCATTTTTGTCCACCATAATTCCAATCAGCACTGCGCTTACCAATTTTTTTTATATATGCCATTAAATTTATATACCTGATTCATAGATAGTCTGAATTTCATCAAAAATCATAGGAATTTTACGCGAGTCAATACCGAGCCCAATGAGATCATTTTTACGATTCTCAATATCCCGACAAAGAATGAGACCGTTTTTAAGGAGATCTTGTTTATCTTTTGTTGAAAGTGAAGTGAGACACGTAAGTGGGTGTAAACGAGTTTCATTTATCAAATCTTCAAGATTTCCACCCTTTGGATAATTCCAACCAATAAGTTTCAGGTTGTTACATTCACCGTAACGGATAGCATGCTCGGTAAATTTAGTATTTGTCACAAGCCATCCTTCGGTCATTTTCCTCCTTTTGCCACCATATTCAAACATGGTGTCAGCTAAATCCTCAAAACGAGCCTTGATGTAGAGAGCGGTTTTTATATCAGATTTAAAACCGGGCGTATTATGAAATTTTGCCTCAATCATAATAAGTTCGTCACCCTTCCATGCCACGACATCCATTTCGTGATCGACGCATTTACCGAGGACGATTTGGTCAGTCATGGTTTCGTATCCCTTCACTTTAAGGATTTCAGCAATGAAACGCTCGAACGGAAAACCATTAGGACCCAATTCCATCACTGCACGACGAATTGAATAGACCGAAGCAACCCTGCGAGACATTTTTTTCAAGAGAGAAAAGGCTTGGGCGTAGAGCGAGGAAGTTTTAACACCATCAACAATATCATCCTCAATCCGGGCAACAATTGCGTCTATTGTCTGTTCGCTGGCACCCGAACGAGCAAGAGATCCACGGAGTTTGGTTGGGTCAAAAGGTTCAACAACACCAGATGATTTTCGGACGAATATAGTTTTGGACATGTAAGACATTATACCAAATATAAAAAAGCTGTATCTAAAGAATACAATTTTTTTATTTAACAATACCGCCACCAAGGCAAAGCGTTCCTTGATACAGCACAGCTGATTGACCCGGTGTGGCCACATCGTGTGAGCCACCAAGAAGCCTAAGGGTGACTACACCCTTAGAAATTGACTCCAAGATACATTTGAACAACTCTTGACGATAACGAGTCCTTACAAGCACCCAATCTCCCTTCTTAGGTATCTGAGCGGTCCAACTGGTCTCATTCAGGACAATGGTCTCTCCTTCCTTTGTTTCTGGTTTTTGAGACGAAACGGTCACGGTATTTTTCTCTATATCTTTTGAAATAATGTAAAGAGGTTTATCAGAAGGAGTACGTTTGGTTATGGTAAAACCGTGCCTCTCACCAAGTGTCAAAAAGAGTGAACCTTCATGAGTTCCAATTTCAACGCCAGTCTCCGAAAGTACCTTACCTGGCTTTTTGTCGATAAAATGTGCGAGAAAATCATTGAAATCAATTTTTCCAATAAAACAGAGGCCCTGACTATCCTTTTTTACCGCCGTAGGTAATCCAAACTTTTTTGCTAATTTCCTCACTTCTGGCTTTTCAATGTTTCCAACAGGAAACAATGTCTTTGAGAGCTCATTTTGAGTCAGAGTCCACAGGAAATAAGATTGGTCTTTATTAAGATCGTTTCCAGCATGAAGCTCAAAAGCCTCACCCTGCTTTATCACCTGTGCGTAATGCCCCGTTGCCACAAAATCTGCCCCCTGCGCTATTGCCCACTTAAAAAATCCACCGAATTTTACTTCACGATTACACATTACATCAGGGTTTGGTGTTCGCCCAAGTTTGTATTCAGAAATCATGTAATCCACAACACCCTGTTTATATTCGTTAACTAAATCAAGAGTTATAAAAGGAATGTCGAGATGTGCCGCAACGCGCATCGCATCAAGCCTTTCTTCTCGCCATGAACAGGTAATCCAATCAGGTTGCCATGTCTTTATAAAAACACCCGTAACATCAAAACCAGCACGCTTTAAGAGCGCTGCGGAAACGGAACTATCAACCCCGCCCGAGAGACCAACATAAACCTTTTTACCTTGACCTTTCATAACTTCAATCTATCAGTACCTCAAAAAGAGGCAACTATTTAATGTAGCGAAACTTGTTTTCGATATGCTCATCAAAGCTTGCTGCATAATGTGCAACGCCTTTGGAATCAGTGAGGTAGAAAAAATAAGGACTTGATTCAGGATTAATGGCTGCCTTGAGTGCCATGAGTCCTGGATTTGAAATAGGGGTTGGTGGCAAACCTCTGTTGGTGTATGTGTTATAAGGTGAGTTTATTTTTAAATCATCAACCGTTATATCAGAACTTTTGCGTTTACCGTTCACATAGACGAAAGTTGAGTCGACTTGTAACGGCATACCAATTGAAATTCGTTTCCATAAAATACCAGACACCTTTCTCATCATACTTGCAGTACATTCTTCCTCGATAATTGATGCCATAGTGACTATATCAGCAAGCTTGTGACCTGATTTCTGGATGTCTGGAGAAATTGATTTTATCGAATCTTGGAACTTAAGATTCATAATGCGGATAATTTCATCTGGTTTTACTGTTGGCAAGAAAAAATAAGTATCAGGAAAAAGGTACCCTTCATAATCTGCTGCAAGTTCTGTGAATTTTTTCTTATCAAAATGGTACAAATTTTGGGCGAGAAGATTACCGATTTCATTAACATTTAAACCTTCTGGAATAGTAACCCTTACAGGCGTAAGACCGTATTCACCACGAAGGAGACGCGAAGCTATTGAGTAAACACTTTGTTTTCTGTTGAGTGAATAGTCACCAGCTTTCAAATTAGTTCCGAAAAGGCGAACGAACACCTTAAACACAAACTCAGAACGAATGACACCGCCTTCTTTCAGAACGCTCGCAATACCCCCAACAGAAGTCCCTTGATCTATTGAAAGTAATTTACCTGTTGGGAAATCAGATGGCGCCGAAAAGGTGAAATGAAATAAAATTGCAGCAAGAAAAATACCCAGAGCGCTGAAAAGAACACTCGTGGCATTTTCTTTTACTGTAGAGTAGGTATTTGCGAAGAAATTCATCATGACTAGACCGGTAGGTTTGAAGGAGCTTGAGCCCTCTTTGAAGGGATGCGCTTGAGTGCGGGTGTTTTCACTACACTACCTGGGAAGTGATAGATGGTTGCGAGTTCTTCACTGTTGAGGATTGAGGGCTTGAGTTTCTTGTATTTAAACACGTGAAGTTTAGCTGTCCAAGGAGCATGGAAAAATGAACGTTTTACGTAACACTCAAATACGTCTTTTTTCCATTGTGCAACTTTTTTTCCTCCGATATCTTGAAACCAATACTTAAAAGCAAGCAGTTCTGGTTTAAAACTATTAAGGCGAGTTGTGGAGCCAAACTGTTTAAACGCACCAGTGAGCACAGCGGAATTGCCTTTATTAAACTTGTCTTTTTCAGCAAGATAAATAGCTCGAATAACAACATCAAACACATATTTATCTTCGTATTTACTTATTGCATCCATCAAATCCTTGCGCGCGGCAGTCATCTTGAGAGCATTTGGAGTCTTGTCATCAATCATCATCTCTTTGATAACTTTATCCATCTCAGTTTTTTGCTCATCTTTAAATGGATCATCCATGTCTTTATTGAGCCAAAAACTCTTTTCCTTACGATGAGCTTTGATACCAAACTGAATATACGCACGATCAGTCGTTGCGAGTGTTCCAAGGCCTTCGATTAGAGGTGCCATCGGGTCGATTTTTAACTCTTCATCAGGATCTTTGCTCAAACCATAATCTACATACGTTTTGATTGGATATGGATTAGGTTTTGCTTTAAAAAACTCCCCACAAAAAATATCGTGTTTTGTTGGATCGTAGAGAACTTCGCGGGCATAATCTTCTACTTCAAAAATGGCAATATCAGGAAATTGCGCGTAGAGATGAGCTTGTATAAGAGATTTCTTGCTTTCAAATGCCCAGATAAAAAATCGTATCTCACCATTGACGCATGCAATCTCAAGAGATGCCCAGGTGGGTACTTTGCCTTCTATGTAACGATTCTTTCGACTTGGATCACCAAAAGGGTCATGAAATATATTGAGTGCCAATTCCATTGCGGCTGGAGACTTGAACGTCTCTTGAGGTAATTTAATCTCAAGAAGAACTTTTTTCTGACCATTAATCCATTTAGCTTTTACATAGGCAACCCAATTTCTGAATGCGATTGGAGTAAAAAGAAAAGGTAGACTTGCAACCCCAAAGAGAATCACGAGGTCAAAGGCTTTTGGCCACACATCATTTACAAAGGTAACCACGAGTGAATGGAGGAATGGATCAGTAATCATAGATAGCATGGGTCTATTGTAACAAAAAATAACTAGGCTGACAGCCTAGTTATTTTTATTTATGCCTGTTTTATCGCTTCTACAGTAGCTGAAGAATATTTACCTTCTTTATCCTTCTTGAAGTGCTTAGGGTTCTGGAGGTTAACGAGAATAGTATTCTCTTTAACATAACGCTCCTTCATAACCTTTTCAATTATTTCTTTCTTAGTGAGAGGGCCGTGTTTTTCGAGAATATTCTTTATAACATCCTTTACAACACCGGTAACATATCCCCATTCCTTGAGCGCGTAGAGACCGCGACCAACGAGAACGAATCGAGGGTCCTTGATGAGTTCGTTGTGGGTAGTTGCGACATGAGCTTTCTTGTCGAACACTTTTTCAATCTGTTTTGCAACTTCGCGGAAGTGGATTGGAGAACCGTGTTTGCGGAGAACGAGGTACGCGTAGTCTCTCATACCCTTTGCACGAATATTGCTTGAGCTTGCAACGCCCCATTCACCTAACGGGTTCTTTGCAACGCCTTTTGAAATCTTGAGCCAACGCTTGAGAATTTCGTCGTTACGGTATTTGTCGTTTATAGTTTCAAGGTGACCCAAGAATGCTTCGAGCATCTCTGATTCAGGAATAATTTCATCATCCTTGAGGTTTTTATAGAGCTTCTTCAATGCATCTTCAACTTTGTGTGCATGCTCATCGTCAATGTGCCAACGATGTTTGAAATATTCATCTTCCTTCTGCCATTTGAATACACGTCCGAGGACAAGCATGAAGTAGATATGGTTTTGAATGCTTGGATCCTTTGAGACTCCGTCGAGGAGGTCTTCTTCGGCCATAACACCTCCCATGGAGTGGAGAAGGTTCTCAAGTTCAGAAAAAGCGGCCTGTTCAGCTTCGTACTCTTTTGATTTCTGGATAGAAGCAATGGCGTGATTTTCGATCTGACGAACACGTTCACGTGTAATGTCATACAACTTGCCAATTGACTCAAGGGTCATTTTATCAGCTTCTTTGCCGAGGCCGTAGCGGCGGACGACAACTTCACGAGGACGTTCGCCCAGTGATTTGAGGAGGTTCTTTACAACCGCTTTTGGTTTGAAGTTTATAGTTATCATGACGCGTTCTTTTTCATTGACCACGCAACAGCGCGGAGGTCTTGTGTCTTTATTTACAAAGAGGATATTACCTGAATGATGTCTTTTTGTCAATACTACCCCTTGACAACCACATTGACAATGCGACCTGGAACATAAATCACCTTAATAATTTCCTTACCATCAACCCATTTTTTTACATCAGGAAGAGCAAGTGCTAATTCTCGTGCGGTGGCTTCACTAAGGCCTTTTTCAACCTCTATAACCCCACGAACCTTCCCCATAACTTGTACTGCAATTTTTATTTTTTCTACACCAATTTTTGTCTCATCAAAACGAGGCCAATCTGTGGTGTGAATCGATTTTTTGTTACCGAGAGAGGCATATAATTTGTCGGTTACATGAGGAGCAAAAGGGGCGATGATTTTGAGGTATTTTTCATATGTTGAGCGTGATATTTTTTCATTTTTTTCAAGCTCGTTCAAGGTTGCCATAAGGGAGCTAATTGCGGTATTAAAGTGCATAACACCTATGTCACCCCCTACCTTCTTTATGGTTTTATTGATGAGTGCCTCGACTGCCGGAGTATCTGTAAATTTCTTATCGAGCACAACTTTTTCAGAAAGACGCCACACACGTTCAATAAACCTGCGTGCACCAATCATACTCTGAGTATTCCATCCAATAGCCTGATCGAATGGTCCCATAAACATTTCATAGACACGCATAGTATCAGCACCGTAGGTTGCTACGATGTCATCAGGATTTACCACATTGCCGTAACGTTTAGACATCTTGCGACCATCCTCGGCCATAATGAGACCAACCGATTGGAGTTTTTTGAATGGTTCTTTTGTCGATACAACCCCCATATCAAACAAGAATTTGTGCCAGAAACGAGCGTAGATGAGATGCCTTGTTGCATGCTCCGCACCACCTACATACAAATCCACTTCATTCCAATACTTTTCTTTTTTTGGATCAACAAGATTTTTAGAATTGCGAGGATCCATATAGCGGAGGTAATACCATGATGAACCTGCCCATTGAGGCATGGTGTTTGTCTCGCGCATGAGAGTCTTCGCATTTTTACCTTTACCAATTTTCACCTCAACCCACTTTTTAATTGTAGCGAGAGGAGATTCACCGGTGCCTGAAGGTTCGTATGATTTCACTCTCGGCAAAATGACAGGAAGGTCTTTTTCCGGAACGGGAACGATAACATCACCATCGTGCATGATAGGAAATGGTTCACCCCAATAACGCTGACGTGAGAAAACCCAATCCTTGAGTCTGTATTTAACAACCCACTTACCTTTTGCTTCCGAAACAATACCTTTCTTAGCAGATTCTGATATGTGTCCCGAGAAAGAATTTGACTGAGTAAGTATTCCTGACCCAGTAAAACAGAGGAGTCCCTGACTCATTTCCCAAGCACGTTTCATATCATCACGATTAATAAAATTTAATACTTTATCAGCAGAAATCCATTCAACACTTTGAATGTCAGCCTCTTCAGCATCAATTTTATTCTGCTCACCATCTTTAAGAGTCAAAGAAACCACTTCAAAATGAGCAAACCTATTTTGATTTTTCACCGCTTGATAGAATTTTGAGTGGATTATTCCTAGCTCCTTTTCAACAACAACATTTCGATAACCTGTTTCTTCTTTAATTTCCCGAATCGCAGCGTCAGAAGCTTTTTCAGCACCTTCAATGCCACCAATAACAAAACCTTTCCAATCATGCTTTTTCCAAGCCATGCAGAGGTACTTGTCTTCTGACCAGTGTTTAACTATCGCCACCGCAGCCCTACGTGGCACTTCAGGGGCATCTTTTTTGAAAGCATCTGGTCCAGTTTCTCTTATAAAGAGAGGTTCTATTACTGTCTTGATAGGTAATCCGTAGCGTTTTGCAAATGCAAAGTCACGGTCATCATGGGCAGGTACAGCCATAACCGCACCTGTGCCGTAATCCGCGAGCACATAGTCAGCGACAAAAAGTGGAACTAATTCACCTGTAATAGGGTTAATAGCAGAAACACCATGAACCATGACACCGGTCTTCTCCTTTTTTGCATCAGTACGTTCGATTTCGGTCTTTGCTTTTGCACTCGCTACGTACTGTTCAATCTCAGCCCAATTTGAAATAGCTGAAGGATTTTCAGTTTTGAGTTTACCTAAGAGACCGTGTTCAGGGGCAATGACAGCATAAGTCACACCGTAAAGAGTATCGGGGCGCGTGGTAAATACAGTAATGTTTGAGATAACGCGTTTGGTTCCTGTGTTTGCAATTTGAAATACAAGCTCAGCACCTTCTGACCTCCCTATCCAATTTTTTTGTGATTCTTTTATTGATTCTGGCCAGTCGAGTGCATCAAGGTCAGCGAGGAGTCTGTCTGCATATTTAGTAATGCGAATAACCCACTGACGGAGAGGTTTCTTTTCAACAACCGATCCACAACGTTCACACTTACCGTCTTCAAGGTCTTCATTTGCGAGACCGGTCTTACATGATGGACACCAATTGATTGGTTCGAATGATTCGTATGCCAAACCCTTTTCATACATCTTTAAAAATGCCCACTGAGTCCATTTGTAGAATGCAGGATCCGTGGTGTTCACCTCACGTGACCAGTCATAATCAAAGCCGAGAATTTCGAGCTGCTTTTTGTATCGAGCGATATTTTTTGCAACGGCAACCATTGGATTCACCTTCATTTTGATTGCATAGTTTTCAGCAGGAAGACCAAAGGCATCAAAACCCATTGGGTGAAGTACTGAAAATCCTTGCATGCGTTTCATACGAGAGATCACATCAGTAGCGATATAACCCTTTGGGTGACCTACATGGAGACCTTCACCTGATGGATATGGAAACATGTCCAAGACGTAATATTTTGGTTTCTTGGTATTTTCCTTTGTTGTATAGAGCTTCGTTTTTGCCCAAGCTTTTTGTTGCTTGCCTTCAATCTTTTTGTGATCGTACTGCTTCATAGTGGTCATACAATATAATCACAAAAATCGAGTATTGACCACTTAAAAATGCGACAATTGTCGCATTCTTAAGTGGTCACGTCTCAATTTGTTATTTTACCGCCTGAGCCTTGGTAACAGGGTAGATATTTGGATTAATAGAGCGATCAAAACAGTATTCACCAGCAGTGTGAGTCCAGATTTCGTTTACGTCCGTAGTTTGGTAGCCAGTGTTTTTATCAGCCACCCTGTGGAATGTCGCACAGAGCTTGAAACTCTTGTCTCCAATCTTTGAATACCTGTACAGTTCACCCGTCTCTCGGTCTTTAAAATTGGTACCACCATTGAGATTATCAGCAACCTCAGCCAAATCAGTAGGAACTGATCCTTTATTGGAATAGAAGTCAGTGATACGCCATTGTATAGCTTGTAAGTCATTAACCTTTTCGTTATCAAGACGAATATCACGGGCAGTACTTGGTAAGCCGGTATAAGCAAAGCCGAGGACGATTGATCCGAGAACAATAACAGGGCTCGCCCAGGCAATAATTGAAATAATTTTTCTTGAGCGAGGCATATCAACTTTCGCTTCAAAAAAGTAATAAAGGAAAGGCACTACAACAACGAGAAGTACCGCGAATGACTTCAACGCGAATCGTGATGTGAGTTCACCGTTCACAAATCCAAAAATGAGCGAAATAACATCACCAAGGACGACAGCACCTGCCGCAAACACAATTAAACCAGTGAGCCACTTTCGCACCCAGGCCAAAGAAACTTCTGGATGAGCCTCTCTTTCTTTCCTCAAATAACGAGCGATAAAGTAATAAGCTGGGAAAACGACAATGAGTGTTGCAAGAGCGAAACGAGTACCTGAGAATTGGTCGCCATAGTAATACGTATTAAGAACATCAGGCAAGAGAATTTCAATAACCGTAAAGAGCACGGTGATAATGCTTATCACTGACGCAATGAGCGTTATGAGCGCCCCGATATGAAGGAAAAATTCCTTTGGTCCGACTGATACTTTTTGTTGTGGTTCCATAATGTATGTAACTATACTACAAAGCGCAAGGTAACACCTCTTGGTTATAACTTACCTTTATACAACTCTAAAAAATGAGGAAATTGTGAATGGAGTGGTGTAGGTAAAGAATTCAAAGTAAACCATTCCACTGCATCGAATTTATGAGGTTCACCATTCTTTATCAACGCCCTATCAACCAATACTTTGAAATCAAGTGCTATCCAATGAGTATTCGTTCCATTATTTTTTCTGTGAACATCACGGTAACCCAGAAACTCATATTCAATTACATCAGTACAGTATTCTTCCTTTATTTCTTTTTTAAGGGTTTCGATTACGGAATCACCAAGTTCAATTCCGCCCCCACCAGGATCCCACATCCCTTTTTCGTCACGACAATTTTGATTTCTCTTGTTTAAAAGAAAATTACCTTTTCCATCATGACAGAAATAAACTACTGCGTTTCCGATGAAATCAACACCTTTTTGCATAGATATATTATATCCCAATGTTGGATAACAAAAACCACCGCTGTGATACGGTGATAGGAACAAACTATCTACAACAAGATTTTACATCAACAGCAAATAAAATGTGTGAATATCTCACTGACATATGCAACTACAGCTATATTAATTAAAACATATGCAATACGTATGTATATTGATTTTTTTGTAACGATTCTGCCTTTTACCATCATAGTTACAATCACAGGAAAAGACGGAGTCATACCAATCAGGAAGAATATTGGAAGAAAGTCACTTAAAAAATAAGCGCCCACCCAGTTCCCTGTTTTGAAAAATAAATAAATCACCACAACAACATACGCAAAAATGAATGGACCGAACAACCACAACCATTTTGATCTTAAAATATTTTCAAAAAAAGATTTATCAATTTCCATGCAACAATAATACACCCATTAAACTAATCGCCAAATAAACCACCCCAAGCTGGGGTGGTTTATTTGGCTAAATCTTAAACTCCATCACATCTCCATCCTTAACCACATATTCCTTACCTTCAGTGCGGAGGAGGCCTTTTTCACGAGCGACGCCAAATGAGCCAGACTCAATAAGCTTATTCCATTCAATAACTTCAGCGCGGACAAATTTATCTTTAAAGTCGGTATGAATTGCGGTTCCAGCGAGCGGTGCAGTCCAACCTTTTTCAATAGTCCAAGCACGAGTCTCTTTTTCACCCGTGGTGAAGTAAGTGATGAGACCGAGGATTTCATATCCCTTGCGAATCAAATCATCAATGCCGTTGCTCACACCACCTAAACCATCACGCATTTCTTTCTTCTCGTCATCGGTCATATCTCTCAAATCATTTTCAATACCAGCATCAACGGTAACCCAACCAGAACCACTCGTCTTAAGGAATTCCATGAGAGCGTCCCAGCGTGCGTCTTTTACATCATCAAGGTTTACACCACCTGTTTTCTTGTTCAACACATACAAAAATTTCTTGGTAGTGAGGAGGTGGAGTGATTTAAGGATGGGCGCTTCAAATTCATCAGCAACGACCGTATTTGCCAACTTCCCTTCCTCAAGAGCTTTTTGGATTTTGGCAAGGAGACCCGCTTCGAGAAGCACCTCCTTTTTTCCTGACTTTACCTCGCGAGCAATATTCGAAGCACGCTTGGTGACTGTTTGAAGGTCAGCAAGAATGAGCTCAAGATTAATAACCTCAATATCTTTCATTGGATTTATTTTTCCATCAACGTGAATGATATTGTCATCCTCAAAAATACGGACGACTTCAGCAATAGCATCTGTCTCGCGAATGTTTGTGAGGAATTGGTTGCCTAAACCCTCACCTTCGGATGCACCTTTAACAAGCCCGGCAATATCTACGAATTCCACCGCTGCAGGCACAGTCTTTTGTGTTTTTGAGAATTCAGCGAGTTTGTAAAGGCGTTCATCAGGAACAGCTACAACACCAACGGATGGATCAATGGTGGCAAATGGATAGTTTGCGATAAGAACGCCTTTTTTAGTGAGTGCGTTGAATAGTGTTGATTTACCAACATTTGGGAGACCGACAATTCCAATTGAAAGCGACATAGACCAACATGGTACTGGATTAGAGCCTATTAATCAACACGATGTATTTGACAAAACTGATTTTAATTGTAATTTCATCTCCAGAGCCCCCTCATTCAATGAATACCCAGAAAGTATACCCATCATTCCCAAAGTCCTTTAAATTCCGGCCGAACACAAAGTTCGACTTGAGGACAGAAAACGAAGGTGAAGATCAAGTCTCCTTGAGACTCTCCATCATCTTCTCGCGCAAGCGCAAGGTAAACGTCAGTTTTCTCAACACCATCACCATCCCTGAAGAAGTCGATATCGGCTCGCAAAGAGTGGTTGACCGGTATGTCCGCGACAATCTTGAGATTGAGTACGATACGGATGAAAGTGGCGATGAAATCAAAATCGTCTTTACCTGTTCCCTCACGAAGAAAGGACGGGTAAAAAACATCTTTCAAGGAGAGGTTGACCTCTCTGATTTCGAGGAAACTGACTACGTCATCAAATCAGACCATCCAAGCCTGATCAGACCGTAAGCACTAGGTGGCCCACGCAATGGGCCACTTTTTATTTAAATTGACAATAGGTAAAACATGTTTAGTATTGAAAAAGGACAAGAACTTCAAAACCAGCAAACCGGAGGAATTACCTCATTATGCCAACAGTAGATGTTAAATACCTGTGCAAGCCAGACAAAGACTCTGTTACAAGAGCTGAACTCGCCGGGACAAGCTTTGCCCGACTCATTATCGACAAATCAAAAGTTCAATGGCGTGCCGTCTTCAAAATCGAGCAACACGGTGTCGAAATCGCCCTCTTTGTGAGTGGACGGGGGTTTTCTAAAGAGAAGCAGATTCTCGAAATTCTCGATTTCGCACACATTGTGAAAGTCGCGCAAGGATTGGGAAAAACCGTGTCAGCACGTCGCCTCGAAGAAGCGATGAACGCAGATGGCGATGTTTCAAATTGTTCAGGGATCATTGAACACATCCTCGATGGAGCACTCACTATAACTTTCATAAGCATGAGACTCAGTGACAGTAGTGTTGAAGCTCAGTTCGAGCTCGATGTGAACAAGGCACCTGAGTTTCAATCAAGCTTCAGTATTGCTTGTTGAAATCAAAAACCGCAGTAACCCCACCATGGGCTCTACTGCGGCTTTTTATTTTACTTTGATTATTTCTGCATAAGCTTCTGGAGCTCCGTCCTGTGTTTCGACATGACCTCCATGGTAGCGGCCATCTGATCTTTACCACCATCAACTTTCTCTTTTACTTCTTTTGCGATATTTTCAAAAAAAGCAGGATTCTTTTCAACCATATCAATGATGACGTCTTGTTGCTCCTTTGGAATACCCTTAAGCTGTGACCTGACCATCTGTTTAATGATGAAATTCTTTATCATGATGTAGTCTATAGTATCAAAATAAGTCGTTCACGTAACTTCACAAAAGCAATCTTGATATGTGTTATTTAAACGAAAATTTCTCTTGAATACTCTTCAAAAAATACCCTGATTCGAGTTCAACAATTGAGACCGTTTTTTGAGATGTTCGAATGATTATTTCATCACCCACTTCCATTGGGTACACATCAGTACTATCAGCAGAGAGCACCACATCAACATCGTTTCCACCTTTTTTTAAGACAAAATCACCACTCTTTCTAAATGAGATTATTTTTATCTTAATTTCCTGATGATTATCAACAATAACACTTGGGGTTGGAATATCATGATCGAGCAACTCTGTAATTATCATGCAACGCAACGTAGGCATCACAATAGGACCATGAGCAGAAAGATTAAAAGCGGTTGATCCTGTGGGTGTTGAAACAAGAACTCCAGTACCCCTTATGCGTTGAACGGCCGTATCATCAATAGAAAGCGAGAGTTCACACATTCCAGCCAAGCTTTTTATAAATACATCATTAAGACATTCGGTCACACATAATACATTCCCACCACGAACAAGAGAGACATTAATCAGTGAGCGATTTGAGGCACTAAAATTACCTGAAAGGAGTCGATGTATTCCCTTTTCAAAATCATTCTCATCTCGAACCGAGGCAAGGAAACCAACATGACCGAGATTAAGCCCAAAAATGAACGGGTTATGCGAGATACACTGTTTTGCTATCTCAAGAATAGAGCCATCACCACCAAGGATAATGATGGCATCTGCTTTTAGTGAATCAACATATTCGACGTATGGAAAATGAAGTTTTATGTAATCAACAATTTTTTCCCTCCACAACAAAATTCTTTTATCTGCGTCAGATCTGTGTTTGATTGCAATTGTCTGAATTTTGTTTGCTGTGTGAGTCATGTTGACTTGAATGGTATCACCAATTTAAAAACCCCTCCATACCACTAAATGGTTTAGAGAGGGGTTTACTTATGGGCGTTTTTCTTCTATTCGCAAACCAAAACCGACTGTGGATTTACGACGATAAGGTAACCAGAGTTGCACATTATCAGGGAGACCAGGAATTTTCCACCTAACGCCCGTGCGTAGGTAGAGTGTCGCATTTTCAGAGAGGATGATGCCACCTTTAATCCTCTTATCAATACTACGAAGGTTTGACACAAGAGGCATCTCATAATTTCCACCATGATTTTCGGTGGGGTCATATGCTTGAGCATCATCAATAACGAACGATGTGCCAAACATATTGACCTCTTGTGTTTTTTCAAACTGAGTCAGCTTGTGACGATGATGTAAAGAAGAATCGAGTAACCTGAACTTCTTGTCATCAAACCTCTCGCCAATAACTGGGAAAGGGTCTAACTTTACGACTTCCTGATCACGAAAAGAAATGTCGGTCTGATTTACGTACTTGAAATCATCAAGTATTTTTTGAAGAGCAGAAGAACCTGCGAAAAGTGTGCTCTGTAAAAAGCACACGAGGAGAAAGAACAAGTGGGTAATTTTCATAGAAGGGGGGGGTTTCCTATCTAAGTAGAACAAAAAAAGTATTTTTAGGCGAGCCCTCTATCCACTAATAAAGAATTTCACGTGTACTATTTTGTCGGGGTGCCGAGAATCGAACTCGGGCCTCGCGTACCCGAAACGCGTATACGACCACTATATTACACCCCGAAAAACGGAAACAATTATAAATGATGAAGATAATTCAAATAGTAAACAACCGCCCCAAAGACAAGTAGCGCATAAACTATCTCAAAACCAAACAGTTTAAGCTTATCTGCAACCCAAACAATCCCCACAATAGGAAACATGATTAAACCCGCAAAAAAACCAAAAAAACTTTTTGGATGCCTCGTGACATGAAGTATATTTTTTATATCACCATCACTAGGGATTGCATGGGTGCCAAGTGAAAATGCCAACCACCCGAGCACTATCACCTGCCAGAGTACGAGATGGTATGGCCGGGCGATTAAAAGGTACGCAATACCGATTTCGAGAATAGTATTCAAAAAAAGTGGCGCTGATGAAATCCAAAAATGTGCAAAATATGTCCGAGGCACATCGTGTTCAATGAAACCAAGAGGGTTACCAAATCTAAAATAAACCGCACGGCGAACACGAACACCAAAAAACGCACAGCCGAGACGGTGTGCTAGTTCATGAACCATAACACCAGGAAATGTGAGGAATGAGGCTATGAAGTAATGAAACATGGTGCAGTTATTATATCACCAAGGTAAGTTGAAAAAAGA
>Ga0302288_1000997_pt1 | contig 19798 bp, 22 predicted proteins | sample III_Fen_N1_1_FD_194549 | JGI IMG/M metagenome (GOLD analysis project Ga0302288, IMG submission 194549) | Peat permafrost microbial communities from Stordalen Mire near Abisko, Sweden - III_Fen_N1_1 | ecosystem: Environmental > Terrestrial > Soil > Wetlands > Permafrost | place: Sweden: Abisko...
TTATATAGCCGATCTGATTAAAGCGGAAGTAAATATCAAAGAGCTCGAAATCATTCCTGCGGATACAGATATGCAAAATCTGGTACGGAAAATCAGGCCCAATTTCAAAACATTAGGAAAGAAATACGGCAAGCAAATGAAGGAAATTGCACAGGCAATGACTTCTTTCGGGAAACAGGAGATCAGTGAAATAGAAAAAACCGGAAAATATCTGTTAAATCTCACTTCGGGAGAAGTACTCTTAAATTCAGAAGATGTTGAAATTATAACTGAAGATATGCCAGGTTGGTTGGTGGCAAACGAAGGGAAACTTACAGTAGCATTAGACATCACTGTTTCAGATGAATTATTGCGTGAAGGAATTGCCCGTGAGCTGGTAAACAGGATACAAAACATACGTAAATCGAATGGATATGAGATTGTTGACAAGATTGTGGTTGAAATTGAAAGTCGCGATGAAATAAATGAAGCAGTAAAAGAATTTTCAAATTACATAGCTTCCCAAACATTAGCCGATTCAGTATTGTTATCATCCAACTTGTCAAATGCTACAGAACTCGAATTCGACGAATATACCGTAAAAGTTACAGTAAAAAAAGTACAATAAAACTTGTAAAAAATAAACTCCAAAATAATTGTCTAACTGAAACTAAATAGCTATTTTCGCAGGCTATTAAAAAAATCGAATCCGGGATACTGAGTTTTTAGATTAAACATTCTTCAAAACCTTTTAAAAATTACGATTATGGCCGAAAAAACAAGATACACAGATGCTGAACTGGAAGAATTCCGCGAATTAATTACGGAAAAACTAGAAAAGGCCCAAAAGGAATATGAATCCTTACGTAATGGTATAACTAATTTAGATGGTAATGATGTGATGGATACTTCCCCTACATTTAAAGTACTGGAAGAAGGTGCTGCTACACTTTCGAAAGAAGAAGCAGGACGTATGGCTCAACGCCAGATGAAATTCATTCAACACTTACAATCGGCATTAATACGAATCGAAAATAAAACCTACGGAATTTGTCGTGAAACAGGGAAGCTGATTCCGAAAGAACGTTTACGTGCTGTTCCTCATGCAACGTTGAGCATAGAAGCTAAAAACGAAAAAAAATAATCGAATAGATATTCTGAATTCGGCAACGGGACATTTGTCTGTTGCCGAATTTGTATTTAAACTAATTTACAGGCTGAAATACAACCTCACCCCAACCCTCTCCAAAAGGAGAGGGAGTAAGAAAGGGTGATAGAGATGAGGGTTGATAATGTTTTATTTAAAGAAGGACATCATTTATTTCCTATTACTTAATTGTAAATTCCAAATTCTAAAATTGAAAATTCTTTCACATGTCGATAACTAAAAAATCCATCTGCCTCATATTTCTGATATTGTTTGTTGATCAGGCTCTGAAAATTTATATCAAACTTCATTTTTCTCTTGGAGAACATGTAGATATAGTGAGCTGGTTTCAGATTTATTTTATTGAAAACAACGGCATGGCATTCGGCATGGAACTTATTGGTAAATTGTTTCTGACAATTTTCCGTATTATTGCGGTGGGTGCTTTAGCTTATTATATTCATATACTGATTAAAAAACAATTTAGTACAGGGTATATTCTAACCATTTCACTGGTACTGGCAGGAGCAGCCGGAAATATAATTGACTCAGTTTTTTACGGTTTGTTTTTTAATGACAGCTACGGACATGTTGCAACATTTTTACCTGAAGGGGGAGGATATGCATCGTTATTTTACGGGAAAGTAGTGGATATGCTTTATTTCCCTATAATCCAAAATAAAGCAGGTGAAACACTTTTCTTTAGTCCTGTTTTTAATATTGCAGATGCTTCAATCAGTGTAGCCGTAGTAATCATCCTTATTTTCTTTAGAAAAGAATTAAACGAAAGTCTGGAAACAAAAAAAGACAGCAATGTTGAACCTGCTTAATAATTTTTATACTCGTATTATTATCCTTACAGGGATTATTTTCATTCTTTCGGGTTGCGATGGCAAACCGAATGGTGTATTAAGTGAAAGTAAAATGGCTATTGTCTTAACAGAAATGCATAAGACAGATGCAACCATGAATGAAAAAGGGTTGGTCTATGGACGTTATTATCAAAAAGCACCCTATTATACTTTTATTTTTAAAAAGTTTAAAATCACACAGGCTCAGTTTGATTCCTCACTTGTTTGGTATTCTAAAAATCCAAGAGTATTCAGCAATATCTATGATAAGGTATTAGTCAATTTAACCGGACTTCAAAAAGAAGTGAAAAATGGTAAATATCATCCGGTCGACACCTTAGATCTGACCAAAATGAAAATAAATATCTGGAATAAACGCGTACATTATGTGTTAACAAAAGATTCTGCCAGAACACATTTGGATTTCGTAATTACGGATAATAGTTTATTGTTTGGAGATGTGTATGTATTGAAATTTTTGCAAAGGATAGCTCCTGAAGATTCCTGTAAGAAACCAAGGGTTATATTACGTATTAATTATGCCAACGGAAAAACTGACAGCGTATACCGCACAGCTTTTAATGACAGCCTGCTAAGAAGATATACTTTCCGTTTTAGGACCTTCCGTAAACTTAAAATAAAATCTATCTCCGGCGAATTACTTGCCAGCAAAATGTATAGAGGAAAATTAAATGTTTCAATTGACAGCATTTCATTGTTTAGAGAATTTAATGCAAAGAAACAGGACAGTCTGAGAAATGTAGTTGAACGTGCTACTCCCGGATTTAAATTTAAACCGCAAAACACGAACTTTTATCCTCCACACAGTATAAAAAAGTTTATAAACAGAAGATTTTATCATCCTTGGTAATGATTCGTGCCGGAAGCCAACTGACATTTTGTTCACCTGACGAAATACGTCGAAGAACAGTTGTGGAAATCAATAATCAAAAAATTATCACCCGTATTTTCAGTTTGGATGAGGGGAATGTTGAACCGTCTCAAACATTGTTTTTTGATGGCATATTATCGTCAGAGATCGTTTCGGTAAAACAAAATGCAGGAACTCACATTTCAGGGTTATTAGAGGAATCCAACTATCTAGATTTTTCAGAGAAGGGTCCTTCAACCGTAATAAAACAGACTGATAAGCCTTTGATCATTGACTTTGGAACAAATTCAACTGAAAAAATCAACAACCTCTTTCCAACAGTTGCACCTTTCTTAGGGGAGTTTTCTTTAGTCGAAATAATTGCTGCCTGCACATATTACCCTTCATTAGTGCTTGGTCGTTCAGCAGGATTGAAAGAAAGTTTTTGTACCGGATTAATACTCTGGGAAAAGGTGGATCTGTCAAAAATGAGTCTTTCAATCAATACTCATATCCGTCAAATAAGCTAGTTCATTCCGAATTACAAAACAAAAAACCATTAACTGTGTTATTAGTTAACCAGTAAGTATCAATTAAAAACAATTTTATATACGATGTGGCAATTATTTTTAGGCAGTTTGCTGTTAGGGCTGATTCATCCGTTATTTCCAAATCACTGGATCCCATTAATAGCCATCTCCAAAGCGGAAAAATGGACAAATAAAGAAACTATAAGTGCTACATTAATTACAGGATTTTCGCATACGCTCAGCACTATTATTATTGGGATCGTTGTAGGATTTGTAGGGATTAAATTATCTGAAAATTATAGTTATATTACCAGAATAGCTGCTCCTTTAATATTAGTTTTCATTGGTGTAATCTATTTAATGTTGGATATAAGATCATCTCATCATCACAGTCATTTTGAGCTCAACAATGATTCTATAAAAAACAGGAAGTCCAGGACAGCTATTATTTTTACCCTGTGTATTGGATTGTTTTTTTCACCATGTATAGAAATTGAAGCATATTATTTTCAGGCAGCCTCTCAGGGTTGGTTAGGAATACTTGTGGTTTCTCTGGTTTATTTAATAATGACATTAACAATAATGGTCTTCCTTGTGTATATGGGTTTAAAAGGAGTAAATAAATTCAATATCCATTTTCTTGATCATCACGAGAAAATGATTACAGGCATTGTTCTTATACTGCTGGGATCGCTTGCCTATTTTGTAGAATTCTAATCAACATTTTACCTGACAACGGATTTAAGAAACAGAAACTTAATACAACTTACCAAATAACAAACATTATGGCAACAAATAACTGGACAATTACGGATATTCCCGATTTGACCGGGAAAACGGTCATCGTAACAGGAGGTAATAGTGGACTAGGATATGAATCAGTCAAAGCTTTTGCATTGAAAGGAGCCCAGGTTACCATGGCTTGCAGATCAATGACAAAGGGAGAAGAAGCAAAAAAAAGAATCGTCAGATTTCTACCTTCGGCTGACATTAATGTCATGGAACTTGATTTAACCGATTTAAAATCAATACGGAATTTCGCAACCAATTTTAAAAAGAATCATACGAGACTGGATGTGTTGTTAAATAATGCAGGAATCATGATGGTTCCCTACAGTCTGACGAAAGACGGGTTTGAGAGTCAACTCGGCACTAATCATCTCGGTCCGTTTGCATTGACTGGTTTATTACTGGGAGTTCTGAAAACCACTCCTAAATCACGCGTAGTCAATGTGAGCAGCATGGCACACAGTTCCGGTGAAATGGATTTCAATAATTTACTTTATGAAAACGGGAAAAATTATTCTCCTACAAAAGCCTACAGCCGTTCGAAGTTATCCAATTTATTGTTTACCTATGAACTGCAACGGTTCTTCGATAAGAATAACATCAATTCAATTGCTTTAGCCGCTCATCCGGGCTTTTCGAATACAAATCTTGTTGAACATTTGATGAAAAAGTGGTACTACAGGATCTTAAAGCCAATCATCTTTAAGATGGCTCAATCAGCTTCCAGGGGTGCCTTACCTCAGTTACGCGCATCAGTAGATCCCCGGGCAAAGGGATCAGATTTTTATGGACCCAATGGAAGGTGGCAAATGACCGGTTATCCTGTCATTGTACAACCTAAACCGAAAGCCTTTGACAAAGAAAACGCCCGTAAACTATGGAATGTTTCAGAGAAACTTACTTCAGTTATTTACAGCTAATGATGGGTTGATGTGATGATGGGTTGATGGGGTGATGGGTTGATGGGGTGATATGATGATGGGTTGATGAGATAGAATAAAGAATTCATGAATTCATGTTTTTTCTTTTTAACCCATTAAACTATGTACATGACAAAAAAATAATCAGCAACATAATTGAAACATATTGAATAATATACGACAAAAAGATTTACCACATATGAAACAAAAGAATCACACAAACAATAATATCTTAAAATAAATAACACAAATATTGAAAATACTAAAAGCGTTTAAAGTTAATATTAAAAACCGAAGGTTCTTATGTGTACTTATTATAGATTTTGGTAGAATATAAACTTAACTTTTTGATTCTTTTGTGATCCCCCCGATAGCTATCGGGGCTATCGGGATGGTGATGTTTTTATATAATATGTTTATTTTGTGGCTATTAGTAATAACAATGTTTTTTTGTCATGGATTAAACTCATTAATACTAAAATCTCCATATTATTCTTCATTTCAACCCTTTTCTTATCACCATATCTTATTATTTTCATAGTATTTCATAACATAATTTTCTTTTCATCTTATTTTCAATTAAACGAATTAACTGATCATTTAATTATCATATTATCGCATTATCATATTATCACATTAATTTATGTTTAAGAGACTGCATGCACTCTTTCATCCCGAAGAATTTCAGGGATGGGGAAAAAGTAAAAGGTATTTCGAAGGATGGTATTTCAAAGTAGTAAATGCCGATGAAACAAAAGCGCTTGCTTTTATTCCGGGAATAGCCATGGATAAAAACGTTAAGCAGCAGGCTTTTATACAAGTTATGGATGGAAAGCTACGAACTGCCGAATATCACAAATTTAACGCAAATGAATTTCAGCCACAGAAAGGGAAATTTGAAATAAGTATACAACAGAATTATTTTTCAAATAAATTGATGCGGCTTCAATTACCGAATGCAGTAGGACAATTAAATTTCTACGATAGAATTCCCTGGCCTAATCCTTTTTATTCTCCAGGGATAATGGGACCTTACTCATTTGTGCCTTTTATGGAATGTTATCATGGCATTTTAAGCATGGATCATCGCATCGAAGGTCAACTCACCATGAATGGTGAAGCCATTGATTTCACCAATGGACGTGGATATATGGAAAAAGACTGGGGCCGTTCCTTCCCAAAAGCATACTTTTGGATGCAAACAAATCATTTCAGCCAACCGGGTATTTCTTTGAAAGCTTCCGTAGCATGCATCCCCTGGATGGGGAGTACATTTATTGGTTTCATTGCCGGAGTATGGCTTCATGACCACCTCATTCAATTCACCACGTACAATGGTTCCCGGTTGATTAAATCAATTGCGGATCATAAAGAAGTCAAATTGATTTTTGAAAACAGGAAATATCGCCTGGAAATCATTGCTTACAGGGATAAAGCAACACAACTTGTCTCACCGGTGTTAGGGTTTATGGATGGACGCATTAAGGAATGTATGACTTCTTTGATTGATGTAAATTTATATAATAAGAAAACACAAAACATTATTCTACTCGACACTGGAAGAAATGCCGGTCTCGAAGTCGCCGGTAGAATAGAAACCCTCACTTACCCTATCTTTCGAAATTCAAAAAAAGACAATTTCTAAAAAAGGTATTTCATGATGATGGGATTGAATCATATTATTCATTTCAACTTTATTTTGCAATAGTGAAAAATGTTTCATTTCAATATATCATGTTAACAATCGACTTGATTTGTTATTCAATTTGAAAAATAATCGTACTTTTGTACTCAAATTTGAAAAAAATGTTCAGTTTAAAAATATAAATTATAAATCGTAAATCAGGGATGAGTGTTGTAGATAAAATCAGGACTGCCAAATCGACAGCCTTTTCGTTCGAATTATTGCCTCCGATAAAAGGGAATGGGATTGAAACGGTATACAAAACCATCGATACCCTCCGCGAATTTGATCCAAAATACATCAATATTACTACTCACCGTAGCGAGTTGGTATTCAAAGATAACGGCCATGGATTGTTTGAACAGGTTGCCGAACGTCATCGTCCGGGTACTGTAGCCATTGCAGCTGCCATTCAAAACAAATACCATATAGCCGTAGTACCACATATTATTTGCAGCGGATTTACTCCTGAAGAAACCGAATATGCACTAATTGATTTGCAATTCCTTGGTATTACTGATCTTCTTTTGCTTCGCGGAGACAAAGCAAAACACGAAAGGGGATTCTCTCCTACCGGTCATAAAAATGCCACTGAACTGCAGGTTCAGGTGAACAATTTCAATCATGGCTTGTTTTTGGATGGATCGAAAATGAAATCACTTATCACCCCTTTTTCATATGGAATGGCATGTTATCCTGAAAAACATGATGAAGCACCCAACCTGGACTCAGATATATTCTATGCTAAACAGAAAGTGGATGCAGGTGCAGAATATCTGGTAACCCAAATGTTTTTCGATAATGCGAAGTATTATGAATTTCTGGAAAAATGCAAGATTGCCGGAATAAATGTACCAATAATCCCCGGTATTAAACCGATTACACTTGCTAACCAGTTGACGGTACTTCCGAAATTATTTCACACAGATATTCCTGAAGAATTTGCAATTGAATTACGAAAATGCAAGTCAGATGAAGAGACAGTGGAAGTTGGTGTTGAATGGTGTATTGGTCAGGCAAAAGATTTAAAAGCATCCGGTGTACCAAGCATTCATTTTTATAGTATGATGGCCACACAAAGCGTTAAACGGGTAGCTAAAGAAGTATTTTAAATTAAAGGGGTTGTTATGAGTTTTATTTTTGCCATATTATTAGTTATTCTATTCTTCGGATTATTTATTATAATGTCTGTGTTAGGATTCATACGTTCAATTTTTTCATTTGGAAAGAACAACCGCCCGACTCAGAACAAACAATCGCAGGATTTTGAACAGCATAATGCAAAATCAAAAATCTTTGACAAAAAAGAAGGTGAATATGTCGATTTTGAAGAGATAAAAGATGATAAATAGAGTATCAGCACTTTATAAGTAATCCTAGATGGTCAAATGATCAATTTATTAATCAATAAAAGTTTAAAGTTTATCGTCCTGACAATTAAAAATTAGTAATTGATAATTATTACTTACTTAAACAAGTCTCATTCCTTCTAAATTATTTCTGAACAAACAGACGGGATGTGTTAATAAATAAATTGAACCTCCTTAAAATAAAAACTTTTCAGTTCTCCTTTCTCAGTTTCAAGTTCCAGCATTCCATCGGTCTGTACCTCCTTTATTTTAGCCTGAAAAGTTTCATTGTTAGCCTCAAAGGAATAAAAACCACTTTTCCGATACAAAGATTCAGCATATATTTTGCGTATTTTTTCTGTATCCATTTCATAATACAACTCCATTATATTCTGACAGATTTGTTGGAGTAACTGTTTTCGGTTTTGCCTTTTTCCTGTAATCTGGCTTAACGAAACCGGGTTAGGCGCATTACTAAAAAAGATTTTTTGATTCACATTCAGTCCAACACCAATGACAACACTCATTATTTTATTGCCCTGTAATGAGTTTTCGATTAAAATTCCAACCAGTTTTTTATCATTCCAGTAAATATCATTCGGCCATTTAACTGTAATATTCGTTGTGTATTCGTCTAATGCTTTTTTAATCGCAATACTCACCAGTTGTGAAACCAGAAACAATTCATCCATTGGTACATGAATAGGATGAAGCACCATACTAAAAAGCAGATTCTTCCCTTTTGACGATTCCCAGGCATTTCCTGGCTGGCCTTTTCCAGCGGATTGAAAATCAGTATAGATTACCAATCCTTCGGGCAATGACTTTTCCCTGTTCATTTCCCAACTCAACGCATTGGTAGATGGCGTTTGCTTTATATAAATACTATTCTTCACAGGACTTGGAAATAAAAAAGTTAAGTATATTATTCAACAATAGATAATAAAAGCTCTTCCATTTTTCGGACAACTGCTTTTGATGTTCCATTGGGGTTATTGACCATGATGGCAAATACGTAATTATTTCTCTTTAAATCAATATATCCTGCATAACATTTTACACGTGAGATGGTACCACTTTTAGCATGTACTTTCCCTTGCAAAGCCGTTTTTCCGAGAAAATTAGTTAAAGTACCACTTTTACCGGCAACAGGAAGCGAATTAAAAAATGCTTCCTTATTTGGGCTTATTGTTTGCATATAACTTAGCAAATCTACAAAGAACTGAGATGAAACAGCATCAACCGGTGAAAGTCCGCATCCATCATACATAAATAGTTGATCAACAGGCAAACCTTTTGATTTCCAAAACGATCTGATAACCTGTACCGCACCGTTTGACGTTCCGATTTTATTTTTACTTAATGCCAGATACCTGAATATTTGTTCCGCATATCCATTATTGCTATGTACATTTGTTTCCTTAATAATTTCACTTAAAGGAGGTGATTCCTGTACTAATAGCACTCTGCGTTGAGTTTCATTGGGTACTATATCCGAAGGCAATTTGCTGACATAAATACCGCTTCCGATTAATTCATCCTGAAAATTTTCAGCCAGTAATAAACCCGGATTTGGGATATCACCTTTAATGATATATTCCATCCTGTTTGCAGGAATTTCACCATGTATGCTCCGCAAATACGAATGAGGAGCTCCATAAAAAAAGGCACTGTCAAAAGCAATAGACGTACTGGTCAGATAATTTTCGAAAGTCATTGAGGGTATTTCAGGAATTATTCGTACTATTTCGGGTGTTGTACCGCTCGCTCCCGAGCGCAAAACAAGTTGGTATGTATTATCCATATACGAAATTCCATAAGCTCCGGCAGCGTAATAATTACCTATATCCTCCCACGTCCATTTTGGGTTAACACCTAAGTTATCATAAATGGTACCATCAGCAATAATCCTTCCGTTTATTTTTTTGATTCCTGCTTTTTTAATTTCTTCCACCCATTTTTGAAGAAAATTTTTATCTCCCAAATGTTCCGAACCAAGTGTCGGATCACCGCCACCACGAATGTACAAATTTCCGTAGAGGACACCATCAGGATTGATTTTTCCATCTATTTCCAGTTTGGTTTGAAAACAAAAATTAGGCCCTAGGAGTTCCAGTGCAGTAGCAGTTGTTACCAGCTTCATCGTAGAAGCCGGAATAGTACTGTTAGTAGGACGAAACTGAAAAATTGTTTTATTTGTTGAGACATCTTTAACTAATAAACTGATATTGGCGTTTTCCAATAACGGATTATTTACAAAATCAGTTACCGGATTTTTTGCTGTCATCATGAATGACAGGAATAATAGCGGTATAATAAGTTTAATTCTTTTCATTATAATATAAATAATTTGTTGTAAGCGCTTGGAATATGAAATTTGTTAAGTTAATTTCTATTACAAAAGTAAACAGAAAAAACGTATCGACAGTTATCAAACAGTTTAAAAAGGCTTTCAATCGTCGTTTTATTCAATAGGGTTCTTTGAAACAGAAAAATATCGGATTATTTAATCTAATAACAGGACCTAATTGAAATCAATTATATTTTGAAGATTACAGTTTCAGTTAACGTGTATTTAGAGAAATTAGTTCTACTTTGACAGATTCTATTTTTTAGACAGGATTTACAGGATTAACATGTCAATAGTTCCATAAAGGAATGATTTAATCCAAAAAAACTATTAAGTTTATGTCGTTTATATGATTTTTGAATAATATGAAACTTGTTAATCCTGTTAATTCTGTCTCATTTTTTTATTATTTTAATCTGTTAAGGGTAGAATTAGATTCTATCCTGATTGTTTTTTTTATAAATTAATTTATAGAATATAGCTTATTAAACTATTTATCAGGTTTGTTATTTTATCGTTATATCCGGTAGTCTAATTGAAAACGTATGATATTATCAGAGAAATGTTACCATCATGAAAATCAGATATTACTTTTAAGATAATCTTACCTTCCTGTACTAAAATGGCAGATAATATTCTTTTTGCGGGTAATAATATCAACTGGATAAATGGAACTACAGGAGAAATAAGTTTTAATGATTCAACGATTGTATCTGAAATCAGGTCTTATTATTTTATAAATTGTCACTTTGAATCATAATCTTAGATTAAAGCTACAATTACTATACCAATCATGTTGTCATCATGAATAATCCGGTTCTGAATTTAGAGCATTTAGATCATCATTGTAAATTTAAAAAGGGTTATCCTGATAGGATGAATAACAATGAAACAAATGGCATACGAATTCAAAACAGAGAGAAACGGGCTGCTTCATGGGATCGGTTTATAAGCGAACTGAAGAAAGAAGGCAGGTATAATGAATAATTATTAATTGATAATAGCCGTTTCTTATTACAGATTGTCTATTTGTGGACATTTAACTGTCAACCAATTCAAATAAAAAAAGACCTATTCGAGAATCGAGTAGGTCTTTATCATTTAATGTTGTATCCAATTATGCTGGGCTGATTGCTTCCGATGGACATACATCGGCGCAGGTGCCACAGTCAGTGCAAACATCAGCATCAATAACATAAATATCACCTTCTGAAATTGCTTCTACAGGGCATTCGCTGATACATGAACCGCAAGCAATACAATCTTCTGAAATAACGTAAGCCATTTTCTTTGAGTTTTTTGTTAATACTAATTAGTTCTGCAAAAGTATAACTTTTTCCAGACCAAAAAAAACTTTTGAACTATTTTTTTGACCATTAACTCAATATTCAATTACAAGTTTATTATTCAGGCCTTTTTTCATGTTTCTGGCAATAACAATTTACATCTGGTTAAAAGATTAAATTTAACAGAACAGCTACACTGGAATATTTAAAATTTAAGACTTTAAAAATATTCATTCCCCGGGATTCTTATAAAACACATACTATCAGTCAATTAATTTCATGTTACATTTGTATTAATTTTTCATGAATATACTATTATATAAATCTGTTTTCGTAAATTTGCAACAGAATTTAAGTTGGTTTAAGATGATTAAAGCCATCAAGATAAAGAAAATAAATCAACTAAATAAAAACAATTAAACATATCACAAATCCCGCAAAATCAATTTTGTTATGAACAATTCATTTCTCAATAATTTTATTCCGAAAGAACCTAAATTTTTCCCGATATTGAAAGAAATGGCGGATGTTTTATTGGTCGCTTCCGATCTGATTATCGAATGTGTGCAATACAACAATCACGAATCTGCTATTGAGTATTACAGACGTATCAAAGAACAGGAGAAAAAAGGAGATGTATTAAACAACCGGGTCTTTGATGAATTGAACACAACATTTATCACTCCTTTCGATCGTGAAGACATTCATCATTTAGCTAACCGGTTGGATGATGTAACCGACTATATTAACAGTTGCGCTAAACGAATCGTTCTTTACAATCCAAAACAACTTCCAAAAGAAGCCATTGATCTGGCTCTTTTAATCAGAGAAGGAGCAGTATGTATTGGCAAAGCGGTGGATGAATTAGATGTTTTGAAAAAGAATTCTAACAAAATCAAAGAATTTTGTTCTGAATTACATGCCATTGAAAACAGGGCCGATGATGTATACGAAAATTTTATTATCGAATTATTTGAAACTGAAAAAGATGGAATTGAGCTTATCAAGTTAAAAGAAATCATGTATGAACTGGAAAAAGCTACTGATGCTGCTGAATATGTAGGGAAAATTATCAAAACAATTATTGTTAAGTACGCATAATAACTTCAACATAACTAAATGACACTTTTAATTATCATTATAGCATTATCATTACTATTCGATTTTATAAACGGTTTTCATGATGCTGCCAACTCGATAGCAACTATTGTATCTACTAAAGTACTTTCGCCTTTTCAAGCGGTTATTTGGGCAGCTTTTTTTAATTTCCTGGCCTTTTTCATTGCGAAATATGTTATTGGTGAATTTGGAATTGCCAATACAGTTTCAAAAACAGTATATGAACAATATATTACCTTACCGGTAATCTTTGCCGGGGTTGTTGCAGCTATTATATGGAATTTAGCCACTTGGTGGTCGGGTATACCTTCTTCATCTTCTCATACATTAATAGGAGGATTTGCCGGAGCAGCCATTATGCATAGCGGATTTCACTCAATACAGGGTGCCGTGATTATAAAAATTGCTGCCTTTATTGTATTGGCTCCTCTGATTGGTATGTTTATTTCTTCTTTGCTTACCATGCTGATATTTTATATTTGCAAAAAGGCAAATCCTCACAGGGCTAATCTTTGGTTTAAGCGATTACAACTGGTTTCATCAGGTCTGTTCAGTTTAGGACATGGATTGAATGACTCACAAAAAGTTATGGGAATTATAGCTGCAGCGATGATTGCAGCTCATGCCCGTGGAATAAATATGGGAATAACCAGTATTAAAGATTTGCCTGATTGGGTAGCATTTTCGTGTTTTACTATGATTTCATTAGGTACCATGTCGGGTGGTTGGAAAATTGTAAAAACAATGGGTTCACGTATCACCAAAGTAACCCCCCTCGAAGGAGTTGCAGCTGAAACCGCGGGTGCTTTAACACTATTTTTGACAGAGATATTAAAAATCCCGGTAAGTACAACTCATACTATTACCGGTGCTATAATTGGTGTTGGTGCAGTAAAACGACTTTCTGCCGTTCGCTGGGGAGTAACAAAGAATTTAATGATTGCATGGCTTCTTACCATTCCTGTAAGTGCAACATTAGCCGCAATCATTTTTTATCTGTTTGGGGCAATGGTTTAAAAATTAAATTTCTCATACTATACAGGTTGTTTCAATTTGAGACAACCTGTATTTATTGATGTAGTTTAGTATACAAATTTCTATCTGTACTTATCAGTCAGGTATCCTTTTTTGGATTTTACTGGTTCATTACGATTAGTAGACAGTACCAACCAGCCGGAATATTAAAATATTCCACATAGTATCAACTTTAAAGGCAACTGTTGTATTTAATCAAAATGATTATCTGCAAACTGTATTAACCAATATTTCCCCCCTAATAAAGTGTAAAATACCGACTAAACTGATAAGAGATATTTTGGATGTTGAAATTCTTATTGCGATTAGTTGTTCAGGTTAAGCTGGCATCAGCTTGCCGGAACATTACACTGACATTACACCCGAAATAAGGATATATAACGGTAATATAACGGTAATAATACGGTAATAATACGATCCTATATAGAATCGTATTATATTCGTTATATTACCGTAATCTTTTCGCGATATATTTTTTTGTCGGGTGGAATGTTAGCGTAATTTCAGGGGATTTTCGGGGGATTTTCGGGGGATTTTCATCAACCGCAAATTTTAAAAAATGCTGAGATCGGGAAAATGTAAGTAATAAATAATGAAATTGATCAATTTCCAGGATACTGAAATTTATGCTTTTGCAGATGAGCAAATAAATCATTAACTATCTATGATGACTTATGTGGATTAAGGAGTAACTGGATGAGCAGAAAACAGTAATAAATTCTTAATCCAATAGTTACATTTGGATGTGTATATATCCTGATGAATGATGAAATTTGGATTCTTGTAAAAATAGTATTCAGGCATAACGGTTAAAATGTATATTTCCATTTCAATTCTTATGAATGAAGTGGAGATTCAATTATTATTAATCCAATGTATTGCATAATAATCATTATTATTGTACGTTTGTATTTTACTTAACAAACAAAAATTATGTTCATTCCTAAATTGAAAAAATACTTTCTACTTACTCTTATCATATTCGGAATCGGGACAACATGCCGTGCTGCAGGGAATTTGCCATTTGTAGATCAAAAAACAATACATTTTGGTTTTTTATTAGGCATAAACTCAATGAACTTTAGAGTAACCCCGAAAGACAGTGCACGTGTTTCAACATTGAGCCCTGGATTTACAGTAGGAATTATTAGTGATTTAAGATTAAACCGCTATTTAAATTTGCGGTTTACTCCTACGCTATATTTTGGTGAACGTCAATTAAATTTCAGCAAATTAAAAGTGCCTGATTCATTAAAAATTTCTTCTGCTCCGATAAGTATTTCATCTATACCAATTTGTTTTCCTGTTTATTTGAAATACAGTGCTGAAAGAACAGGGAATTACAGACCTTACTTAATATGGGGAGCCGGAGTTATGTTTGATCTTGCCACAAATTCGAATTCAGACAATCCGATCACATTAAAGCCATTAGATTTTTATACGGAATTTGGAGCAGGTTGTGATATTTATTTTTCATTCTTTAAATTAGCTCCTGAATTAAAATATTCAATCGGGTTTGGCAATATTCTAGTTCCTTTTGATCAGCGGGCCGGATTAAGTCCCGCAAATCAAAGATACTCAAAGGCACTCTATGCACTAAGATCACGGATGATTACTCTGGCATTTAATTTTGAATAATTCTACTTTACTCAAATAAATCAACAACAAAATGCTAACTACAAAAGGGCATAAAAAAGAAAGAAAATTCAAATGCGGAACCACAATAGTTAGGACACAAAAAAAAAACAAAAAATAAAAGAACAACTGATTTTTCAATTGTTCTTTTATTGTTAAATAGTTATATATAGTTAATGATCAATTAGTTAATCTGCAAAAGTTTAATTTTTTGCAATTATTAATTGTTAATTAATTAAATGCTTTCAACTTCTTTGATTACTTTTTTCATAGCTGATTGCCAATCACCAAATAATTTAGTAAAATAAGATTTTACCAGTTTTGGGTTATCTTTTCCATCAGGACGATTTACCCGTAAAATATATTCACGACTGAGTGACATAATGTCAACAACTAATTTGTCAATTTTTTGATCTTCAACATTTTTAGATGTCAGACACCTAAAATAAATATCACTAATCAATTCAAATGAAACAAATTTAATTGTTTTTTTCAATTTTCTACGACTTGCCATTATCTGTTTTTATAATTTATATCTACAAATATAATCCAATATTATGATATTGCCATCTTTTACTGTAAATTTGCGTGAAATTATTGTTTCAGAATTCCCTTTACATAATCAAACACTTTCATCAATATATGAATTCTATTACTAAAAAAAACTTATTCCCGTTTATAATCATTATTTCGGCGATTATATCAATCGGATTTATGGCTTGTAGCGACGAAATTTATTCAACAAATCCGAAATATAAGCTTACATTTTCGACTGACACATTGACTTTCGATACTGTTTTTACAACCATAGGCAGTGCAACTTCAAAAATAATGATTTACAACCGGAATAATGTGGCTTTAAAAATCAGCAATTTAGGAATTGCAGGTGGTGGAAATTCATCCTTTAAAATCAATGTAGATGGAAGTCTGAGTGCAAACAATCAGTTTAAGAACATTGAAATACGTGCAAATGACAGCCTTTATATTTTTGTTTCCGTTACTGTTGATCCTACCAGTTCGAGTTCACCGGTTTTCATTCAGGATTCACTGGTTTTCCAAACAAATGGAGACTATCAGAATATAAAGCTGCTGGCGTTTGGACAAAAAATAAATAAATTAAAAGGACAAAAGATTACAGACAATACAACATTCTCCGGGGATATTCCTTATTTAATATACGATAGTTTAGTTGTTCAGCAGAATAAAACTCTAACACTTGCACCCGGTTGCAGATTGTATTTTCATAATAATGCCAACCTGATTGTTTATGGGAATCTGAATGCTATCGGGACGGCTGATAAGCCAATTACACTTCGTGGCGACCGGTTGGATAAAATAAAATTTGCTACTCCGTTTCCATACAACAATGTAGCGGGTCAGTGGGATGGAGTTTATTTACTTGGAAATAACGGGAATCACGTTTTGAGATATGTAAACATGAATAGTGGATATGTTGGTATTTACTTTTCAAATACAGACAGGAATATTATCCCCACATTAGAAATCACAAATTGCCGTATTCAAAATTTCTACTTCTATGGTTTGGTTGTACAAAACGGAAATGTAAAGGTTACAAACACTGAAATATCAAATTCAAGCAGTTACTGTGTTTATTTAAGCGGCGGAAAACACAGTTTTATACAAAGCACTATAGCCAATTATTTCGACAACAGCAGTGTTCAACCTGTTTCACGGGATAAGAAACCTGCTGTGATGATTATGAATCTGAATCGTGTTTCGTCAATGGAGTCTGTATTTAAGAACTGTGTAATAGGTGGAAGTGAAGATAATGAATTCAGTCTGGCTACCCGTTTTCCAGGTCAGTATAATGGAATATTCGATCATTGTTATATTAAGAAACCTGATTCACTGAATTTACCTAAACTATTTACAAATATACGTTGGTCTGAAAAGAATGATACTGTTTTTAAGAGTGTCAATTATGATCTGAATAAAAAAACTTATTTTGATTTTACTCCTGATTCAGTTTCACCTGCCCGCGGATTAGCTGATCCAAAAATAGCATTGCAATATCCGCTTGACTTAAACGGGAACAGCCGTTTAACAGATGGAGCTCCCGATGCAGGAGCCTATGAATGGAAGCCAACTAAATAGCGATATTTATGAAGAGAGGAATTATTTTACAAATAACTCTGATTTTAGTCATTCAGCTTTTTGCCCAGAAGCATGAAAAGCAGAATTTTAAAATTATGTGTTACAATGTAGAAAATTTCTTTGATTGTATACACGATTCACTATCGAATGACAAGGAATTCTTACCAACCGGTATCAGGGGTTGGAATACAACAAAATATGAGAAGAAACAAGCAAATATAGCAAAAGTGATCACCGCGATAGGTGGTTGGGAAACACCTGCTTTAGTTGGTTTGTGCGAAGTGGAAAGCGATAAATGTTTATTCGATCTGACACACTATTCAGGATTGAAAAAATTCAGATACAAGTATCTCCATTTTGATTCGCCCGACCCAAGAGGTATCGATGTTGCATTGTTGTATCAACCCGATCTGTTTAAACCTGTGAAGATCCAGCCTATCAGAATCAGGTTTCCGAATGCTCCCGGAAGTAAAACAAGGGATGTTTTATTTGTTTCCGGACGGATTCCTACAGGTGACATTTTGCATGTTTTTATTTGCCATTTACCTTCACGACTGGAGGGTGAAAAAGAGTCGGAATCAAAAAGGAAGTATGTTGCGTCTGTGATCCGGGCAAAAGCGGACAGTATATTCGCTGCCGATCAGCATCCGGATATTGTAATTATGGGAGACTTTAATGATTTCCCTACAAATAAGTGTATGACAGACATTTTAAAAGCGAATCCGTTATCCGGTTCCATTGATGCACGCTGTTTATATAACCTGATGTATAAAATGCAGACTGACGGAAAAGGTTCGAATAAATATTCAGGAGAATGGGGCATGTTGGATCAGATGATTATATCAGGCAGTCTGCTTGATTCGTCGGGTTCATTTTTCACATCACAGATAGATGCTCATCTTTTTGATGCTTCTTTTTTACTTGAAAATGACAAAACTTATTTAGGAAAACAGCCTTTCAGAACGTACACCGGCATGAAATATCATGATGGCTTTTCTGATCATTTACCCGTTTATACTGATTTTTGGTACTAATAAATTTCAACTTTACGATATGGATATTCAACTTTTTATACCTTGTTACATTGATCAACTTTACCCGCAAACGGGATTCAATACGATTAAAATTCTTGAAAAAGCAGGATGTAATGTACTCTATAATCCAGAACAGACCTGTTGTGGTCAACCGGCATTCAATAGCGGATACTGGAAAGAATCTGCTCTGCTGGCTGAAAAATTCCTGACTGATTTCAGATCGGATATACCTGTTGTATCACCTTCAGGTTCATGTTCAAGCTATATCATTCATCATTATCAAAAAGTGCTTGCAGACCGACCTGATTTACTTGAAAAGCATTTGGAGATGAAAAATAAGATTTATGAGTTATCCGATTTTCTTATCAATATATTGAAGGTGAAAAATCTCGGATCAAAATTTCCACACAAAGTAACATTTCATGATTCCTGTTCAGCTTTACGTGAGTATGGAATAAAAGATGAACCCCGGATTCTGTTGTCGCAGGTGGAAGGACTGGAACTGATTGAAATGGAGGAAAGTGAAACATGTTGCGGCTTTGGAGGTACTTTTGCAGTAAAAAACAATGCTATTTCATCCGCAATGGTTGAAAAAAAAGTACAAAATGCATTGGCAATTGAAGTAGAATATATCGTTAGTACAGAAGCTTCGTGTTTATTAAATATCAATGGATATATTACTAAAAACAAACTTCCCCTCAAAGGAATACATTTAGCAGATATACTTGCCAGCGGGCTTTAGAAAAAAAACATAACCACAAAAGTCACAAAAGTTATATTTAAGACAACAATCAAAAAGAACACAAAAGAATGTTTTAAGATAATATGTACATTTCATTATGAATTAATACTTTTGTTTTCTTTTGTTTCTTTTGTGGTGAGATGTTTTTTATTTTGACATTTCCACAACAAACCCTGTATTACCTTTTATTTATGTCAAAAAGAGAATCCTGTAACAACAGGTTGGCATGTTTTTTTAAATGAAACTCCTTACCTGCGCTTTGAATATGTTTAAAACAGAAAAGAAACAATTAAGTCAGATTAGAACCAACTTTAAACAGGATTACTTATAAAAAAAGACCCTTAAATCAGGGTCTTTTTTTT
>Ga0302288_1000999_pt1 | contig 19746 bp, 11 predicted proteins | sample III_Fen_N1_1_FD_194549 | JGI IMG/M metagenome (GOLD analysis project Ga0302288, IMG submission 194549) | Peat permafrost microbial communities from Stordalen Mire near Abisko, Sweden - III_Fen_N1_1 | ecosystem: Environmental > Terrestrial > Soil > Wetlands > Permafrost | place: Sweden: Abisko...
TGTTCTGTGTTCCGTGTTCCGTGTTCCGCGTTATGGGTTGATAAATTTTATGACTTTATTGAGAGATATTTATTCAGTGATGCAGTTTAATGAATATGAATTGTTTGTCGCGTTAACAACGGTTGATTTAATTGATTAAAGAATTACATTTAAACAAAGAATAAAGAACCCGGTACACATAACACGGAACGCGGAACGCGGAACGCGGAACGCGGAACGCAGAACAACCAACTGCAAATATACAACAAAGCATTGACATGATAGTTTTTCAGTCATTTAAAGTTAATTTATTTATTATCGATAAATTATTTGTACTTTCGCAATTCTAAAGCCACGTCAAACAATCAGGTGAAAATTGCATGAAATCGAAAATAGCTTTTATTATCAATCCATTTTCAGGTACCGGAAAAAAAGAGGACATTCCGGCATTAATTCAGCAAATGCTGGATGCAACGCTATATGACCCTGAAATAGTATATACAGAACATCCTGGACACGGGACCGAATTAGCCAGATCTTTTGTTGACAAGCATTTTCAGATTGTAGTGGCAGTCGGGGGTGATGGAACGGTCAACGAAGTAGGACAATCACTGGTGCATACCAACACTTCGTTAGGCATAGTACCCATAGGTTCCGGCAATGGTCTTGCCCGTCATCTGGGCATTCCCATGAATGTAAAAAAATCCATAAAGCAATTGAACCGATCGGAACCTATTCTTATGGATTATGGCATGGTAAATAACCGTCCATTCTTTTGTACCTGTGGCACAGGTTTCGACGCCTATGTGAGCACCGAATTTGCCAAAGGGAAAAAACGGGGTATCATGAGTTATGTTGAAAAAATTATAACTGGATATTTTTCCTATAAATCGCAGAATTATCATTTACTGGGAGATGGGATTGACCTAAATTCGAAAGCATTTGTCATCACCTTCGCCAATGCTTCCCAATGGGGAAACAATGCCTACATAGCACCTCAGGCCAGTGTGCAGGACGGGAAACTGGACATCTCCATTATGAGTAGCTTTCCGATTATTGCTATCCCGACGTTGGCATTACAGCTTTTCGCCAAGACCATTGACAAAGATTTATTTATGACCACGTTGCGTTCAAAAGACATTACCCTTGTGCGGGAAGAATCCGGTCCGTTTCATTATGATGGCGAACCGTATGAAGAAGGCAAAGAAATTCAGATTAGAACTGTAGCAGATGGCCTGAAAGTTATGGTCAATAAAAGATTTTAGTTTTAAGCCCAAACATTCACTAACTTTTATTGCAAACCCTCTTTAAAAAACGATTAGCTTTTACTGAAAAGTATCAATCAGTACAATTCTTCAAAAACCACACATTCATTTGAAGTGTATCCGGGAGTTTCGTATAAAAGAAATGCAATGGAGACAGGCGCAAAAGATTCCCTCTTATTTATCCGTTCCTTCTTTCATCTCTTTGTCGCACAACCGCACAAATACCATTACCTGCTCCTTTTAGCCTGTGAAATATTACTGCAAGGGAAATGATCAATAAGACAACCCACCAAGTTAATAATGCGTAAAATAAGTACGATCCAAAACAAATTCAAGGTGTTTAATTGACATATATTTATAAATATAATTTATACTTAACATAGATTGGGCAATATATTACATGACCTTGTAGCTGATAATACTACATAAGCAGACCAATTGTTTTAACTATTGACTTAGTTTTTCTGTTCAACCCTATACGTATTTTTTCACCTGAATCAATTTCACGCACACTTATAAACCGATTATCCTTCTGTATATTACTATAATAGAAGCTCCACAAAATCTAATTCTGCTTCCATCAGTTTTTGTATTATGAACTCTTCTTCGTTTTAAAGCATATTTATCAATATTGTTCATCCAATTACTCGTGAAGCAGTCACACTAACTTACTGAAACAAAACCTACGGCGCTATCAGATATTTAAAACAACTGCATAACAACCTATATCTGGCCTTACGAAAATAAACCGGCCATCTTGCTTTAACATACCCGGGCGAAAGTCAACCTGCGTAGTAATACGTACAGCTCGTGTAGCATATATTCCTGAATATCAGTCTTGCAATAATTTTAGAATTATCATTACTTTTGCTGGAAATATAACGGAATTAAAAAGATATTACGTTATAAGTTGATTTATTAAATATTACAAATACAAGCATACTTACTCATCAAACCCATTGTCTGTAAAGCCCTTATTTCAGAACATTCATGTCGGGCAACACCAAAATATTCCCATGAATCCATCCTGCAGGCAAATCAAACGTATACTTATATTTCGGAACCATGAAAATTGAAAATGAACTTATTCAATTTAATTCAACGAGTGCTGAAAAGTTATTTGAAATCTACCAGGCGTTAAATTTTATATACCCTGCAAAAATGGAACATCTCCAACCGATAATTCATACAGTAAAGGAAAATTGGGAGAAAGCAATGAAATTGGATTTTCCATTATTCTGGGTATCAACCATAAAGCAAAACCCGGATAACATTATTTCTTCAGGTACAGCCTGGCAATATTTAAACAACGGAATGATTGCCCAGCATTTATGTTCAAACCAACCGATTGGTTCGAGAATGATCTTTCTGGGAATGTTAAGTAAAATCATTGACAACCAGCACACCGGCTATATCGATTCTTACCAGATATACTATCAGCCGCAAAACAAATATTCAAGCAAAGTCTTTGAAACACACGGACTAAAAGCCGGGAAAGAACTTTCCGGTATCATCCACTATAATTACCTTGAACTTCCCTTTCTAAAAATAGATTGTTCGGGAAATATCCAACTTACAGAAATCAATTCGGGCATTAATTCCGACTTTATTCGCTTTGTGACAGAACAGCGGGGTGAACTTTTTTTGAAAGTGCAGGAATTAAACTCAGAAGATATAAACCTTAAAAAACTGAATAACCGTTTTAAAAGCCAGGGACTAAAAAGGACGAGACGAATCTTTGCTGCAGGCGTACCTGGTAGTCCTGAAATTTACGGAGTAATTATTATCAACGAATCGTCATTGGGTTTTAATTTTAGCTTTTTTGAAAACAGTTGTGAATTGATCTTATGTAAAAATTCAGATGCACAATTCCTGTTACAAATAGCTCATAAATTACTTTTCAGGGCATCTGAGATAAATGCATTATCACCTTTGGAATTTATTCCGGTTCTTACGGATCCTATTCATTGCATGGTGATGGCCGAATTAAACGGGAAAGTAACGCGGAATTACAACTTATTTATCATGCTGAAGGGTGGATATGAAAGATACTATGAAGAGGTTGAAGAATTAACCAATTCTATTTTCCAACGATTTACAAAAAAATCATATGAAAAAAACTAGTGAACTTACAGGGACTTATTTTATGGATGATCCAAGGGAAGGTGAACGTCTTGAACGAAAAGTAAACCCGAACCAGTTCGTGCTTAATTATTTAAAAAGGCATATGGACAGTCTATGCTGCGGAATGATTCTGGAGGTTGGCTGTGGACCCGGGGTCTTCCTGAGTGTACTGGGCAACATGTATCCACAACATACCATTACCGGAATTGACATCAGCGATGACCGAATAGCCCAGGCAGATGCAAAGTTGTTGGATATAAAGAATGCGGAAGCGATACAAGCCGACATATACAATCTTCCTTTTGCAGATAACAGTTTTGACTTTATCTATTCAAGATTCTTATACGAATACCTTCAATATCCGGTAGAAGCAACAAAAGAACTATATCGGGTTTGCAAACCACAGGCAAAAATCCTGTTACAAGATTTAGACAGCCAATTCACATTCTATCCCGAGATTTCAACCGAATTAAAAGAAGCACTCAATGTATTAAATACTGAAACAGGATTTGATCCTAATATTGGCAGAAAATTATATTCTATTGGAAGACTTGCCGGGTTCTCATTTCTCACTGTAGAAACAGAAATGTACCATACTTTTTTTGGGAAAATAGATGATTTCAATTACGATTTATGGGCTTTAAAACTGGATATTGCCAGTAAAAATTTAAAACCAATGCTTGTTGAAAAGGCAGAAAGACTTAAATGTGAAATGTTGGGATTACTTCAGGATGAAGATTCAATCATGTTTTCGAACCTTTTTACACTGATTTTCGAAAAGAAATGATCAGAAAGCCAATGTATTCTTTATCATTATACCACGTTCCGTATTCCATAGCATGATTGCACCAGACAAGAAAGAAATAACAGGCACACTTGGTTCTAATGGCGTTACAACGGGGTAAAAATAGTGCCATTTGTATAACAATGCACTTTCTATTTCAAAAAACACATAAAAATCGTTATCTCAATATGAATTCAATTTTGTTTCAGGAGTTTCCGTTGGGTTTAACGGCATTTTAACTCCACCCAATGTAACATTGTCAAATATGACACGTTCCACATTACGCATAATATAGGGAGTCTTGCATTGCCGCAGGGTAATGTTTTTTAGTGTGATATCTTTAAGCGGGTATTTATCAATACCCACAGCATAAAAGCCACATTCACCCGAACGGTCACCCTTGACATTTTCAATCAGGAAATTCTGAAAATGGGCAGGAGTATGTCCTCCCCGTCCACCAGGGTAATTCGTTTCAAAACGTATTAAAGCTGTACGAACACTATCGATGGTAATATTCCGGATCCACACATTGCGAATAAAGCCGCCCCTATCCTGATTGGATTTAAAATACAACCCACTCAACGAGTTCTTTACAACCACATTTTCCATAAACACATTTTGCACTCCGGCTGACATTTCACTGCCAATGCAAAGGCCGTTACATTTGGAATTAAAGATACAATTCCGTATCACGATATTCTCTGTTGGTTGTCCGATACGCCATCCATCCTGATCTCTGCCTGCTTTAATGGCAATGGCATCATCCCCGACATTAAACGTGCTGTTTTCAATCAACACATTTCGTGTATATTCAGCATCGCATCCATCGTTATTCAGGTTGTTGCTGTTGATCTCTACCCCACGTACCGTTACATTATTGCAAAATACGGGATGTATCACCCAATAGGGAGCATCTGAAATATGGATATCCTGTATGAGTATATTACTGCATCCAAAGAATTGTATCATACTGGGTGGAAGAATGGATTCCAGCCCAAAATTACGTTGAAATACCGGAACCTGGTCAATACCCATTTGGCGTAGCCTTCCCTGTATTTTTGAACCCTGTGGCCTCCAGGTAGCAAATTCTTTTGAAGCACTTCCGTTCAATATCCCCTTGCCGGTAATGGCTACATTCGAAACATGGTACCCGTATACCAACGGAGAATAATTGAACAATTCGGTTCCCTCCCACACTGTGAGGACAAACGGGGTATAATCCTTCGGGCTGGAGCTAAAAACAATCTCAGCACCCTGTTCAACTTTCAGGTTCACATTGCTCTTCAAAACAATTGAACCTGCCACATAATACTTTCCCGGTGGGACAAGAACCGTTCCGCCCTGTGCAATACTGCAGGTGGTAATAGCTTTATTGATGGCAGTCCGGGCATCCGTTATACCATCATTTATGGCTCCGTAGTCCAGTATATTGAACACCTGATTTGGGAAAACCGGTGCAACAATACTTTTCAAAATCTTATGATAATCGACCGTTTGTGCTTTCATAGAATTCACATATAAAAAACCAGCTATTGAAAACAAAAGTACTAAAACAATTCTTTTCATATTTGTTTTTTTAAGGTTGATAATTTTAGTGATAATCGTAGATATTTAATGACATGTTTGTTAATCTAAACGCTTACAATTCAATGTCCTGCCAATAATTAATTTTTAATTACTAATTATTAATTACTTTAGCAACCTAATTGTCAGCATTATATGCAATTTACTACTGGCCTCCCCCACCCGATTGACCTCCCCCTTTTATATCAGAGTTCTCAATAGTACGTTGCACTTTCTTGATTTGCTCCTTCAACTTACCAAAGGAATAAACCACGGTCACCCCGACATTACGGTATACATTCGAATAGATCGAATTGCTTTTGTAATCGTTCGTAGCCATTGAACTGGTAAAGTCCCTAAATTTAGTAATAAAATTAGTTGCTCTGAGATTGACATTTAACTTCTTGTTAAAGAAATCGTGCGACAGAGAAGTATTATAATAATAATAACCTGAATAATTACCCTGTAAGCTGACATTGGGGGAGGAATATCCACCGTTCATACTAAATTTTAGCTCGAAGGGCAAGGTATATTGCAGGCCTGACTGAAAGCTGTAATTTACACCCTTGTTTTTTATTCCGCTACCATCATTGGTCGACATATTCACATACACACAAGAACCGTTTCCATTGATTCGAAGCAATTTGCTCGGTTGCCAGTTTACCGAAAGTGATAAACCCGACCGGGTACTTAACCCAATGTTTTTAAAGGTGGTAAAGGTCGTGCTGTCATTCAACAGACTGCTTACACGCTCAATGGAATTATTTGTAAACGCCGTATAAAGGTTGGTGTTCACAGTAAGCTTTGGAGTAATATTACTGAAGTTTACAGAAAAGGAATTCGATACTTCAGGGCTCAAATCCGGATTCCCCTGTTGGATTGCATTCGGGTTTGAGTTATCTACATACGGGTTTAAATACCAGATACCCGGCCTGCTTATTCGTTGGTTATAGCTCAACCGAACGCTGGAGGACTCATTGAATTTATAGGACATTGTGACTGAAGGTATCAGATTTTGAAAGTTAAAATGGAAGTTTGTATCCGTCAGCAACACATTCGACCAGGTTTGTTCGTAGCGTAGACCTGCACGCAAACTCAGTTTCTTTAATTTCAATGTATAACTCCCGTAGGCGCCCAGGATATCCTGCGTCTGATCCAGGTTGTTTTCAGGACGGTTCGCAATAGGTTCCCACAACTTGGTATCGGGATTTTGCTGTGTATAACTGTTGACACTGTTATTCAGGCGTAAAATAAATTTAGCTCCGAATTCTACCACATGCATTTTATTGAATGGTTCTGAATAATCCGACTGAAAGGTATGTTCATCACCCTTTGCCTCACTCTGGGTATGTTGCGTTGAACCGATATAATTGCGCAGTCCGGTCAGGTATGAATTATTGTCCGAATTATCGGGAGTATGGCTATACCGATAGGAAAGTGTAAAAAGCTGATCAGGCTTTTTGAAGGTTCGCTGGTAATCAAGCGACATATCTACACCCCCCCAGTTTCCACTTGAATACAGCTTTTGGCTAAAAGCCGAAAGGGTGTCCCTGTTGTTGTCAAGCATGGATGTTTTACCGGTTGAATTGATTGTACTTCCACCCAGGTTCCCATTCATGGAGAAACTAACCAGGTTTAGCGAATCCAATTCATAACTGGCTTCAATAGAGCCATAACCGTAATTGTAATTTGAATTGGAATGTGTATCTTGCGTGACAAAGTTAACCGATTGAGAATTCAGGTTCTCCCTTTCATTAAAAGAAGTGCTTTGTGGATTTTTCTGGACATTATAATTCAGGTTGGCAGTCAATCCGAACTTACCAACCTTTGAAGAGAAATACAACCCACTGTTATTGCCACCACGACTATCAATACCTGCTCGTATGGTACCCGTAATGCCTGTCAATGCTTTATCTGTTACAATATTGATAATGCCTCCTAAGCCTTCAGCATCATACTTAGCACCGGGTTCGGTAATCACTTCAATGCTTTTCACACTCGAGGCAGGCATGCTTTTCAGCGACAGCGAGGCATTTTTTGTCATCATGCCCGAGGGTTTCCCATTGATATACACCTTGAAACTCGACGAACCTTTCAGTTGAATTTTATCATCTCCGTCCACAGTCACCATTGGCACCTTCCGAAGCATATCCAACGTCGTAGTCGATTTAGCTTCAGGGTCCGACTTGATATCATACGTTATTTTGTCCAGATCGACTTTGATTAGTGGCTTTAGTGCTGTAACCGTGACCTCCGCAAGATTCTTATTCGCCGCTGCCATTGTTATTTTACCCAGATTCAGAGACTTTTGCTCCGGATTAATGGTGATAGTACGGGTGTGTTTCTTCATTCCCACAGACTCAAAACTGATCCGGTAATCCCCAGTTTTATTCACCGGCAGTTCAAAATCACCTTTTACACCCGAAGCAATGCGTTTAATGAACACATCCGGCTTTTCGACTGTGGAAATAGAAATTGTAGCATATGGAATTGATTCCTTCGAAACAGAATCCATCACTAAGCCTTTTACTGTACAATTAATGTTTGGGGCAATTTGGGAAAAAAGAGAAGAAGTGAATAAACAAAAAAAGAATGCAAACAATAAGACATTTCGATTCATAGAGTTTTGAATATTAGGACATTCCAGGAGTATGGATATTGGTTCAGTACAACAATTCTGCTTTTACAGGTCAAAGAGGGTTATTGACATGCAAATGTAGAGAATTAACATTGTAAAAACAGTTTATTAATTTAATTATTGTATTTATTTCTTTTTATTTTAAGTAAATTCAGGATACACTACTTCCAATTAACTTTTATTCTTTTTATATTTAATTTTTCAGGGAATACATTTTCATCTTTAAATAAGCATTCGTACTAACGATTGGCCTGATAAACACAAGAAGGTGAGATTAGAATCTCACCTTCTTGTGTTTATCAGGCTAAACTTTCTATTCAAACAAACCTATATTAAGAGAGACTTTTTAAAACTCTATTATTAAAACGAAATTCATTCGCACAAAAACAACATGCTTCTTTTAAATTTACAGGATGTATCTATTCCTGATCAGAACAGTTTTATTCCCAACACAAACGCCAACCTGGAATAATATACTTGCCAGAAAACATAGTTTGAGACAATATCGCGGTTTGAGTAATAACGTACTTCTCCACTTAGCCTTTTGTAACTAATGCCTCCCCCGACTGCGTAACTGTCTTTTGTTCGGACATCAAGCATACTGCCATTCATATTAACATCTTTATTTAAATTCAGGGAGAAAAATGGAATATATAGGAAATTCAAGAATAACTTCATATTGTTATTGAGGAACATGTAATACCGCACTCCTATCGGAAATTCCAATGAACTGTAATTTATTGTAGCCGTATTATTAAAACTTTGACCAGTAAGCATGTTATATACATTGTAATTCATACTCCCTTTAAAATACTGATAGGTTGGATTAAAAACAACTGCCCATTTGTTCTTAATATAGGGTAAAATTATTTCTCCTTCCAATCCTAGACTATAATTGAAATTGTTATTAAACGTAACATTTGTATGTGAAGTAGCATTTATCGCATACAATTTCGAGATATTAACCCCTGGAGTAATCTTTAAATTATAACCAAATTTAGTAGCTCTCGCTTCTGAATTATCCTCTTTTCCCCCCATACATGTATTATACTTTCTGAAAAAAGCCAAAAGATCATCTTTCTTATAATTTAGCTTTTGGATATCATTCAGAGTTAAGTTATCACAATGCAAATCTGACCAGAGTTGCTGTTGATATCCATTATTGATCCCGATTGTAGACACTTTATAAATATATCGTTTGTAAATCAGTTGTTGTGGTACTGAATCATTTGTGGAATAGAAAAAGCGGTTTAATGTTCCATCTTCATAATAATAAAGTGACGCTTTCCCATCCAACAAAACTTTTAGAAATAATTGCTTTTGTTCCCAAACAGGATTTCTATTAATTGATAACCGATCCAATTCATTGGCCGAACGATCTATTTTGACATTCGCACTTACAAATCTGGAGACTCCGATTATGCAAAACTCCTTAATATTTCCAACAGATGCTTTTTCTAATTGACTTTCCTCATTAAGCTTGTATTCAATATCTTTAGGATTGTTTTTCCAATCGTGATTTTTAACTAAGCAATCTATTTTATGATTTTCATTATCAATAATGTAACCTTTTTCAAAAACAATTTGTCCGAAAGTAGAGGATGTTGCAAAGAGTAGTAAAAAGAAAAGCAAGTTTGTTCTCATAAATTATTGAATTATAACCACATAATTTTCAAAATAACTATAATCATCCTAAGACAACTGATTGCAATCATATCTGGATGTACATATGAAATCTGAATGTTGATTTAGCTTTACAAAATTCAGCACAAATATACATATTTATTTTAATGTTAGCATAGTTAAATAAATAATTGTAATTTGAAATTACCCTGCCATATCTAAAGGCACTTTTATAAGCTTTAATATTATTATATAAATTTAAAAGGCATGGTTGAATGAAGAATGAGCAAACAATAACACATTTTAAAATTTAAAACGGTATTACAGGAATGACTTTAAAATATAATTCAATAATTTTCATACTGTCTTAGAACAATAATTTTTTATGCTTTACTCATGTCCTTATTTCCCATTAAGTCAATCTATAAAAAAAAAGTATCATTCCACTGAAGGAATAATACTTTTTCTGTTTTATTGAATTATTTTTTTCTATTCTACTTTCAACAACCGGCCTGTCTGGGTGTCAATCTGTACTTTGATATGAGGTTGCTTAAATAAACTTTCAGCAAGTGGAATAAGTATTCCAAACTGGGGAATAAAAAACTGTTCTGAGAAAACGGCATTTACCCCATCTCCTATGGTTATCTGGGTGGAAGCCGGAAGAATGTAATAAATTCCTGCCTTTTCGCCTTTAGCTTTTGAATCGGCACCGTTCTTTTTTCCATCAAGGGGCTTAATGCTGATATAATACGGGGTGCCACTTAAATCATCGGCTTTCACAATGCCTTTCAGGGCAGACAACCGGAACAACACATCATTTGCCACTGCGTTGGCAGGAGTCAGGTACAAGGTTTGAGTTTGCGTTTCTTTGATGGTTTTACCAATAAAAAGTTCGGTCAACTCTTTCTCCAGATTATTCATTCCTTCCAACATCGACTTAAACGAATCGCCATCGGCAGGCAGTTTATCCTGATCGGCAGTTAGCAAACTTATGCGGCTTTCACGAATCCTGTAAATTTGTTTTGCTGCACCTTCTGCCAGTTTAGCTTCCGAACCAGCCATCATATACTCTTCACCTAAGGGTAGCAAGGCATCCGGTTGAGAATTATCTTTTACAGGTACTGTGGTTGTTTTAGGAGTTACGTTTTCCATTTCAGCAGGAACATTTACCCCGCAAAGAATGCCATTCGAATTTACCGACAAATGACTTGACTGCAAATTAGCGGAGGGTACAAACGAAAATGTCCTGGCAGGATCGGGTATGGCACGTGAAATAATTTTAATGCTTTTCAACCTGTAATCTGTTTTCTCCTCGGTAACAACTTTCTTGGTAGCCAGGTAGCGTTCCGAATACCTGTAAAACATACCAGGGCTTTGTGACGTTTTTTCTGTTTCAACTACGATACAAAGTTCGGTTTCAGGCAATGCATAAACAATGTTCGATTCTCCTTCATTCAACGAAAGAGGTACTTGTGACGTAGCCGTTAAGGTTAGCACGAAAAGGATGGAAATTAAGAATAGCTTTTTCATTTTTATTCTATTTTTTAAGATATAATTAAAAAAGATATGATCTTCAATGATATCATTTCTTAGCTTTTGCAGGTGCCTTAGTCTTAGCTGTTGTCTTTGCTTTCGCTTTCGCAGGTGCTTTCTTTTCAGGTTTTGCAGCAGCTGCTTTTCGTCCGAAAGGTTTCTTTTTATTGGCAGCTTCGGGTTGTGCAGCTATCAGTTCACGACATTTCTCTAAAGTCAGAGTTGCAGGATCTGTACCCTTTGGAATTTTATAATTCACTTTATCGCAGGTAAAATAGGCACCAAATCGTCCGTTCAACACCTGAATCTCATTATTCTCACCCAATGTCTGAATAATACGGTTCTTTTCAACTTCCCTTTTTTCTTCAATAATCTCGATGGCACGTTCTGATGTGACATCCATCGGATCATCTGTTTTTGGCAACGAGTAGAAAGTTGCATCGTGACGGATATAAGGTCCAAAACGACCAATGGCAACCGTCATAACCTTATCTTCGAATTCGCCCACTGTACGGGGCAGTTTAAATAATTCAAGTGCATCTTCCAGGGAAATGCTTTCAATGGACTGGTCGCGTCGTAAAGAGGCAAAAACAGGCTTCTCTTCTTCTTCCACCGTGCCGATCTGTGCCAACGGACCGTACTTTCCGATTTTCACCGATAATTGCCTGCCGCTTTTAGGATCAACCCCTAATATCCGTTCTCCAACCTGACGCTCGGAGTTCTTCATAGTATCTTCAACAATCGGATGGAATTTCTTATAGAATTTATCAATGGCAACCGTCCATTTCACATCTCCATCGGCAATACTGTCAAATTCTTTTTCAACATCAGCCGTAAAATTATAATTGAGTATTTCAGGGAAGTTTTCAGTTAGGAAGTCTGTAACAACAGTACCTATATCCGTAGGGAAGAGTTTTGATTTTTCGGCACCGGTATTTTCGGCTTTTACAAGATCCGTAATCTTTCCACCTTTAAGTTTTAGCACATTGATATCACGTTTTTCCGGTTCACGATCGCCTTTTTCGACATACAACCGGTTTTGAATGGTTGAGATGGTTGGAGCATAAGTAGAAGGACGGCCAATGCCAAGTTCTTCCAGTTTGCGCACCAGACTGGCTTCAGCATAACGGGGTGGCTTTTGAGAGAAACGTTCCTGTGCAACGATTTCAACCGGTGAAAGTTTTTCACCATTCTTCATGGACGGCAACAACGATTCATCTACTGCATCAGCATCATCGTCAGTCGATTCCATATATACTTTCAGAAAACCATCAAATACAATGACTTCACCGGAAGCCACAAACTGATGCTTGCTTCCAGAAACCTGAATATAAATAGACGTTTTTTCAAGTTCTGCATCCGACATTTGCGAAGCAATAGTCCGTTTCCAGATTAATTCATATAACTTTTTCTCCTGGGAAGTACCTTCAACCGTATGGGCGTTCATATAACTCGGACGAATAGCCTCATGTGCTTCCTGAGCTCCTTTGGTTTTGGTATTGAACTTACGGGTATGCACGTATTTCTGACCTGCCATACTGATAATCTCTGCTTTTGAAGTACCCAATGCCAGATCGGACAAATTCACAGAGTCAGTACGCATGTAAGTAATCTTTCCTGCTTCATACAGCCGTTGGGCTACCTGCATGGTCTGGGCCACTGAGTATCCCAGTTTGCGGGCTGCTTCCTGTTGCAGTGTAGAAGTAGTAAAAGGAGGTGCAGGCGATTTCTTTGCAGGCTTTGTAACAATATTATCAATGCTGAATTGGGCATTCTTGCAAAGTTCCAGAAAAGCCACTGCTTCAGCTTTCGTATTAAAACGCTGTTGAAGTTCTGCTTTCAGTTCTATCGGTTTACCATTGCTATCAACAGAAGTAAATATGGCACTGACACGATAGGCTGCTTCAGCCACAAACTGGTTAATCTCGCGTTCGCGTTCCACAATAAGACGTACTGCAACTGATTGCACACGGCCTGCAGAAAGGGACGGACGTACTTTACGCCACAATATGGGGGATAATTCAAAGCCTACAATACGATCCAGTACACGGCGTGCCTGTTGGGCATCCACCAGGTTAATATCAATATCGCGGGGAGTATCTATGGCATGCAGGATGGCGTCTTTGGTAATTTCGTGAAATACAATGCGACGCGTGTTATCTTTTTTCAGTTTCAGTTCTTCATATAAGTGCCATGCAATGGCTTCTCCCTCGCGGTCCTCATCAGAAGCGAGCCATACTGTTTCGGCATCCTTACTTGCTTTCTTTAATTCCGACACCAACTTTTTCTTATCCGAAGAAACAACATATTGAGGTTCATAATTATTTTCGAAATCAATTCCAATTCCTTTCTCGGCCAGGTCACGGATATGACCAAAGCTGGACATAACATGATAATCAGTTCCAAGGAATTTCTCTATCGTTTTGGCTTTCGCCGGAGATTCAACAATAACAAGATTTTTAGACATAAATCGGTAAGTTAAGTATTTGTTGGTTCAAATCGGGTGCAAAATAACAAAAACATGTTGGTACGAGCCAAATTTTCAGGGCATTATTTTTGTTTTTTAGTGAAATACCCCTAAATATGGGCTAGTGTCTCAGTATTTGTGCTTTGTTTATAATGTTAATAGGGAGGAAAATGCTTAACATACGAGCAATGATTTTTTTGTGTCATTCAATTTCATCATTGTAGAAAGTCCATATTCTTTGATTTTTTCGGCTGGTAATTTCACTAAATATCTCCTGGCTAACAAAAGCAGGCTTTTTCAATTTAATAAAGTATAGCATACAAATTTTTACGGACAAAAAATAAATGTGATTATCCGCAATATGTCCTACGATAAAGTTGATATCCTAAATCCGAAGGATGTAAAATGTAAAAAGCCATATATGCAATTTACACAAGTCGAACTCCCCTTTTTGTATCCTAACTTAATCCCGTTCAAGCACAAGTGGGAGTGCGACTGTGCAAGGACTTTGTCATGTCTTTTTCCTTTTTCCGCCCCGAATCTTTCCTTATCCTACCCATAACCCACCCATATCCCACCTCATAATATGATATGGGATATGGGTGGATTATGGGTAGGATATCTAAGGGATAACTAAGAAACAGCATAAAACGCGTGACATAGAGATGTCAAACGCGTTAAAAGGGTCCGGAAAAGGATTAAACAGAAAAATGTGTTGATGGGCTAATTTGTAGTTAAAATCATTTATTTCAAAATTTACTATTCTGCAGGGCAAGTCAATTGGATAAAACGGTAATATTTTTTTGGTTTTCAACGCAGTTTTATAGTCTCATTAAATTTAATGAGTCTTTGCGGATAATCATAAAATAAAAAAAGATACTTTTTAGAAAAGAGAGGTGTATCCCCTCCTTTTTAAAGAACAGGCAACAGCAAATGACAAATGTTTGGTGGGAGATTTGTATGAATAAATAAAGTCACAATCCACTTATTACCTCAGGTTTCTACAAATTAGCAGAAACCGGAAAGGAAAATTGAGTTAACGCGGAACGCGGAACGCGGAACACGGAACAGTATCAATACCAGCAATTTTTACATTTCCATTCCTTAGGAAGCTTATAACTCAGCATTAACTCATGTGTTCCAACGGAACTTCTACTGATACCCCCCACATTAAAATCATAACTATATGACAAATGAAATGCTTTCGTTAAATCAACACCTAGTATGACCCCCATTTCATTTCTGGTTCTATAGAACACACCTAACTGGAATGCATCCGTTTGAGGTGTTATCTTGAAATAACCTGTCAGATTGAGTTCCATTTGAAGTAAGTTATTGTATTGAATACCGGTCACACCATACCCCAGATTGACATAATCGTGGGAATATTGCTTATACATAACATAGACAAAATTGGTATTTGGAAATTGTTTGTTTATGTTGTAGAAGAGTGAAAAAAGATTTTGGCTTGATGCTCCGACTTTCCACAAATGACTGGTTAACTCAACCCCAACAGTTGAATTAAAATTAGATTCATTCAACAACCGTTCATAGATGGTTGGATCGTCGGCTGTTGGAAATATCACACTGGACATATCATAAGACAGATTCTGATAAGAGACTGCCAGCCCCAAATGTAGCTTCCATTCCCGCTGAAACAGCAAGGAATACGCATACGTTAAATCAATAGCAGTTGAATTGGTATATCCGATTTTATCCTGTACTATTTTCAAGCCAAACTGGGTGTGCATATTTTCGAGGTAAGTTGTAGCCGAAGCAAAGAGTGTTGCCGGAGAACCCGGAAACCCTACCCACTGTTTTCGGGTAGCCATATTAAATTCAGCCAGGCTCAGGTCATTAATGGACGCCGGATTAATAAAGTATGTCTTATCCCAATAATTGTTCAACCGGATATTCGATTGAGCCATTATTGAGATAATCAATACATTTATAATTAAAAAACAGACAGATTTTTTCATGACACTCTAATTATCGAATAACGGTTACGAATCCTGAGGTTGTTTTAGAACCTGATTCACTTGAAAAGTAGACCACATAAAAATAAGTGTCATTTGCTGCAGGTTTGCCATTACGCGTTCCGTCCCAACCATCTTTACCCTCGTAAAAAAGAATTCCGTTCCGGTTATAAACCTGTATATGCCAATCCTTCATAAAAACATCATTTTTCCCATCACCGTTGGGTGTAAAAGTATTGGGTTGAGTGTTCTGAGTAATCCATATCCGTTTCGTTACAAGTTGTTCACAACCATGCGAACTAATAATTTTAAGTTTCACATCATAATAACCATCTCGTGTAATCTCATACAGATGGGTAATATCATTACCCTCATCAGTCTTCCCATCACCAAAATCCCAGTAATAAAGCGATCCATCAATACGTTCACTCCACAAATGCAATGGGATATTGTCGGAAGTCACTTCATTCCTGTCTGTTTTAATCGTATAGTCACTAAAATCGAACAAGGTTGCTTCAAATGACAGGGTGGACAAACAACCGTTATTTGAAGTTCCGTTGACTATATATTGTCCTTCATGTTTTATGACAATGCTATCACTCACTGAGTTATTATTCCACCTGTATTTATCAGCACCTTTCACGTGTATCACCACCGAATCACCGATACAAAATTTCGGAGCTTTGTCAATGGAAAGCATAGGTCCCGGGTCAACCGAAACCACCTGGTTATAGTAACTGGTGCACGAAACGCTCTTGAGAATCAGCCTTACTGTAAAACTTCCGGCTGTAGCATATACATGCTGAACATTTTGTTGGGAAGAGATTCCTCCATCTCCAAAGTCCCACGAATAGGTATAATTTTCAAATTCATTTGGAACAACTGCATTAAACTGGAATGCAAATTTATTGCATTCAACAAACTGATATTTTATACCCGGATTCCGGATTTCCACATTGAATGAATTAGTGGCTGTACAACCTTTGCTATCAACTACCTGCAACATGACCATACCGCTTTGAGTAGTTTCCATGTTTTCATTCATTGTACCACTAACATCTCCGCTTGACCATTTAATTTGATATGGAGGTACTCCCCCTGTAATTTCAGCTTTACTCAGTTGTTTTACAATTTTAGTCACGCAATCAAAATTTGCACTTGTTGCTACATCTATTGAAAGTGGCACTTGTCTTTTTACAGTATATGATCCGGTGATATTGCAACCTTTTGCATCAGTTACCGTTACAGAATAATTACCGGCATCAACATTCTCTATTTTGTCAGTCTTTGCTTCATTCGACCATTTAAAACTATAGGGGGAAGTACCACCCGTTACTTTTAAACTAATGGCACCGCTGGTTGAAATATTACAATTTAAAGCATCTGTAATATCTGCTGTTAAATTCAATTTAAGGGGTTCCAGAATGACAAATGTTTCGGTAAAAGAACATAAGGAACCATCCTTTAGCGTAGCGGTATATGATCCCGGTCCCAGTCTGTTCCTGACATTTCCGGCAACCGGATTATCTGTCCAGGTAATAGAAACAGGAGGCAATCCTCCCAGAACATTTAGGTTTATGGTGCCATCATTTGCTCCATAACAGGAAACCGGCGTTATAACAGGATGATATGAAAAATATGCCTCCTTTATTTTAATGCTTTCTGTTGCCTGACAACCCATTGAATCTATAACGGTTACGGCATAATCACCGGGTGATAAATTATCCTGAAAAGTTCCGTTTCCTAAATTGCTCCATACATATCGGTAAGGTTTGACCCCGCCTGAAATATCGGCTTTTATGGATGCATTGTTAGAGCCAAAGCAAGTGACCGGAGTTACAGTTGTTGTTAATTTAAGTTTCTCCGGTTCGGTAAGTATGACAGGGATTACCTTTGAACAACCTGCCTGATCAGTCACAATAAGAATGTACTTGCCTGCCTGTAAATTATTCAAATCTCTTTGTTTGCTTGTAAACCCGTTTGGACCTGACCATGAATAATCGTACACATAATTGCCCGGTGTAACCTCAAATGGTAAACCTCCGGAAACATTAACAGAAACAGACCCTGTACTATCGCCTGCACAACTCAGGTTAGTTACAGATTTCAGGGAAACAATAATCCCAACAGGTTGCATTAAAGTAACAAAAGCATAGCTTTCACAACCATGGGCATCAGTTACTTTAACTTTATAGTTTCCTTCCGTTAAATTTGCGGCTGTAGCTGTCATCTGTTCAGGAATGGTATTCCACAGGTAATTGTATGGCTTTGTGCCTCCGGTGACAGAAACAGTTGCGCTTCCCATAGTTGGCCTTGAACAGGTTGGATTAGTTGACGCAATTATGAGTGAATTTAAGGGTGCTTCGGGTTGTAAAATTGCAACAGTATCTGATATTGAACAACCTACAGAATCGGTGATGAGTACAAAATATGTCCCTGCAGTTAAACCGGTTGCTGTTGGTGCATTTTGAACCGGCAAAGTATTAAGCCATTTATAATTTAACTTACCCGTGCCCCCACTTGCTTTTACTGTTGCTGTTCCGGTATTTTCACCAAAACACCCGACATTATTCTGAAAAATTACGGAGGAAACCAATGCAGGAGGTTCACTGACAGTATCCTTCAAAACTTTCATGAAGCCTTGAGCATCTGTCACTTTCATATCATAAATACCCGGATATAATCCGTTAAATTCATAATTTGTCAGTGCTAAACCAGTTATTTTTTTAATGGTTACTCCCGATTTCTCCAATAAAAAGTCGTATGGTCCGACTGACTCCTTTGTAATCAGGATCTTTATCTTTCCATTGGAATCTCCATGACAGGTATTATGTACATGATCCAATTTTATTGAAAAAGGTGTTGGTTCAGTCATGGTAATATTCAATATAACCGAATCACAACACCCATCTTTTATGACAACAGTATACACTCCTGCAGGTATGTTAGCAATATCCTGGGTTGAAGAAGTAAACCCGTTAGTGCTTGTCCATGAATAGGTATATGTACCCGAGCCACCACCGACAGTAAGATCTATCCAACCATCTTTACCTTCCGAAACATTTATACCATACCCATTATAATTCGAAGTTATATATGAAGTCGTAACAGGTGGATTAACTGTTATTAAATAACTGGCCGTAGTTCCAACACAAGAACTTTCATCCGCAAAAACAGTTGTAACGGTATAGATTACAGTTAGTTTTTTATTTGTCAGATTAACTAACGTTTGAGAAGGGATCTCGTTAGTCGTTGGCTTTATCTGTCCTGTGATACCCGAAGGCACATCGACTGTCCAGTTATATTTCACATTCCCTGTTGTGAAAGATGTGATAACCGGGATTGATGTATTTCCTGAATTTATAATTTGATTCGGTTGCGAAAAATGAATATCCGGTGTGGGATTTACCGTTACAACTATTGTGAAAGGGTTACCGGAACAAATCTCGGGTACCGGAGTCACTGTGTATGTAGCTGTAGCGATTTGATTCGTTTTGTTCGTCAATGTCTGGCTGACAGAATCCTGGGCATAAAGCTGTGAATAACCACCTGAAATTGATTTGGCAGGATTTAGAACCGGTGTGGTCCAGGTATACAGAGTATTTAAAGGTATAATATTCCCATTTCCATCTTCAGGTAAAAAACTAAATGTTCCACCATTGCAGATGGTTATTTCCTTAGTTTTTATTGACGGAACCGGATTTACGGTTATTATATAGTCGTAGACGTTACCCTCACATATCCCGCCCTGGTAAATTGCTTTGGATGAATAAATGACATCAATCGGCTGATTC
>Ga0302288_1001002_pt1 | contig 19743 bp, 9 predicted proteins | sample III_Fen_N1_1_FD_194549 | JGI IMG/M metagenome (GOLD analysis project Ga0302288, IMG submission 194549) | Peat permafrost microbial communities from Stordalen Mire near Abisko, Sweden - III_Fen_N1_1 | ecosystem: Environmental > Terrestrial > Soil > Wetlands > Permafrost | place: Sweden: Abisko...
AACACGAAATGTAAAAACTATAAAAGCAATTCCACTTGTTTTACAAAATGGCGATTATCCTCAAGAATTTGAAATTCGTGGCGAAATATTTATGCCTCGCAAGGGATTTGAGGAAATGAACCAAGAACGTTTAGATATTGGTGAATCGACCTTTGCCAATCCACGCAATGCAGCTGCAGGATCGTTGAAACTTCAAAATTCATCGGTAGTAGCACGTCGTCCGCTCGATTGTTATGTTTATTACATGCCTGGTACAACCAACGAAAATGCATCGCATTACGAAAACCTTCAAAAGGCTAAATCGTGGGGCTTTAAAGTTCCCGAACATATAAAACTTTGTTCGACTATTGACGATGTTTTTACCTTCATAAAACAATGGGATAAGCAAAGAACAAAACTACCATTCGATATCGATGGCATAGTAATTAAAGTAAATGCTATTAAACAACAACAAAAGTTAGGCTTTACAGCTAAAACACCTCGTTGGGCAATATCCTATAAATTTAAAGCCGAACAAGCTATTACAAAACTGAACGAAGTTACATTTCAGGTTGGACGAACAGGTGCAATAACGCCCGTAGCAAATCTTGAACCAGTTAAGCTTTCGGGAACTGTTGTGAAACGAGCATCGTTGCATAATGCCGACCAAATTCGTTTACTCGACCTCTATGAAGGCGATTATGTGATGGTTGAAAAGGGGGGCGAAATAATTCCTAAAATTGTAGGTGTTGCCAAAGATCGACGCGATTTGTTCAGTACCCTTACACCAGTTTCATTTATTACAAACTGTCCCGAATGTGGCCAAGCACTGGTAAAACAAGAGGAAGATGCAAAGCATTATTGCCCGAACGAATGGTTGTGTCCACCACAAGTTAAAGGTAGGGTAGAGCATTTCATAGGTCGTAAGGCAATGAATATCGAAGGACTTGGTCCCGAAACCATCGATTTACTTTTCGAAAATAACTTAATACAAGATGCAGCCGATTTATATCTCGTAAAAAAAGAATCGATTGCTGCACTTGAGCGATTGGGCGAGAAGTCGGCCGATAACATAATCAATGGATTAGAAGCATCGAAGCAAGTACCATTCGAAAAGCTATTGTTTGCTTTGGGTATTCGTCATGTGGGAGAAACAACGGCAAAGAAAATAGCACGTTCGCTCGAAACAATTGAAGCCATAGAACAAGCAAGTGTAGAAGATTTGCAAAATATAGATGAAGTAGGTGAGGTGATTGCCCTAAGCATAGTCGATTATTTTGCACAAGCAAAAAACCGAAGCATTATTGAAAAACTCCAAACGGCAGGTTTGAAAATGGCAATCGAAAAACGCGACGATCAATTGTTCGAGAACAAATTGAACGGAGCCATAATCGTCATTTCTGGAACATTTATAAAATATAGTCGCGACGAAATGAAAAACTTCATCGAACTGTATGGAGGCAAAAATGCATCATCGGTTTCTTCAAAAACAAATTATCTTCTTGCCGGCGATGGAATAGGACCTTCAAAACTTAAAAAAGCCGAAGAACAAGGTGTGAAGATTATTTCGGAAGATGAGTTTTTAGAAATGGTGGGGTTGGAGTAAAATTGTTATTAGAAAGGATTTAATAATAGTTGTAAGTATTAGTGCATTCGGAAGCAGTGAGTTTAGTGTATCTATAATATTAAGTAAATAAAACAATAACCATAAAGGGCATAAAAATAGATTCACTTGAGACAAATTTAACACGTTCAATAGCTTTCTATAAAACACAAATTCAATTTTTGTAAAATTTAAACTACCCCTTTTCATATTTTGAACGAAATCAATTAAATTTAGCGAAAATTTAAAAGGAAAAACATTGAAACAAAACCACTCCATCGTACTTGCTATACTATTCCTAATGCATTTAAATAGTATGGCACAAACAACTTTAATTGAACGAGTTGAGCCCCGAAAAAATGAACTTTTAATACCTTACGAAAAATATAAATTAGCAAATGGTTTAACGGTTTTGATTAATGAAGATCATTCTGATCCTATTGTTTATGTAAATGTGGCCTATCTTACTGGGTCAGCCCGAGAAGAAGAAGGGCATAGCGGTTCTGCCCATTTTTTTGAACATTTAATGTTTGAAGGATCAGAGCATGTAGGTAGAGGTGAACATAGTAAATTCATTGCCGAAGCAGGAGGTTCAGAAAATGGCAGTACAAGTCGCGATATTACAACCTATTGGGATCTTATTCCGTCAAATCAATTGGAAACAGTACTTTGGCTTGAAAGCGATAGAATGGGTTTTTTACTCGACTCGCTTACGTCATTAAAATTTGAAAACCAACGTAAGGTTGTTCTTAATGAACGGTATCAGTCAATAGAAAATAATTATTTAGGATTATTACCCGAAAAAATTGATCAAGCTCTCTATCCACAAAATCATCCGTATTCGTGGCTAACTATTGGTTATGCCGAAGATATTAATAATACTTCACTCGAAGGACTAAAAGGTTTTTTTAAACGATGGTATGGTCCTAACAATGCCACACTTACCATTTGTGGTGATGTTACTTCAAAAAACATTATTCCATTGATTGAAAAATATTTTGGAACCATTATGCCCGGACAAGAAGTAGAAAAAATTAAACCCGAACCTGTTGTATTGCCCGAAACACTGTATCTCTCTTTTGAAGAAAAAACAAAATATTCAACAGCTGTTTTTACTTTTCCTACCGTACCCAATAGACATCCTGACGAAGCTCCGTTAGATATTTTGGCAAATATTCTGGGAGAAGATAAATCGTCATTTTTATATACGAATCTGGTTGGAAAGAAAAAAGCAATTGATTTAAGTGTTGAGCATCCCTGTTATGAATTGGCTGGAGAGTTTACCATTAAAGTAAAAGCTAAGAGTATTTATCGATTAGATGTAAAACTACAAAAGGCTTTTAAAGTCTTTGAAAAACAAGGAGTTACAGATGAAGATGTAGATAGGTATAAAGCCAGCTATGAAGTACGAAAATATAAAGAATTATCAAGTATTAAAGGTAAAGGTAGGTTATTGTCGTATTATCAAATAATGACGGGTAATCCAAATTATATATTCGAAGACATTAAACGCTATAAAGAGGTGACGAAAGAAGGTGTAATGAGAGTTTATAATAATTACATTAAAAACAAACATGCTGTTGTTTTGAGTATTTATCCTCGTGTTGCTGAGGGTAATTCGGCCGATGTTGTTCATTTTGATACTTTTACGCCAGAGCAGCGATTGACAACGAATCCCGAAAATAGGTATGATTCATTAATATATATAAAACCAAAAGATTCGTTTGATCGATCAGTAAAACCACAAGTTAGTCCTGCGGTAATTTATTCCGAACCTGCTTATTGGCGCGACTCTTTAAAAAATCAGCTTAAAATAATAGGCACTCAACAATCGGAAATACCTGTAGTTAAGTTACGTATATCTGTTGAATTAGGTCATCGATTCGAAAATTTTAATAATGAGGGTATATCTTTGTTATTAAGTAAAATGTTCGATAATGCCACAAACGATTACACAGCCGAGCTGCTTGAGCAAAAACTTGCAGAATTAGGGAGTACAATTACTGTAACTTCAAGCGACACATATTTGACCTTTTCTGTATTTACCCTCACTAAAAATCTCGAAAATACATTAAAAATTCTCGAGAATATTATGTGTTGCGTTCGATTTGATCAAACCTCATTGAATAAAGTAAAATCAGATATAATAACTAATTATATTTCGAGTCGAGTTTATAATCCAAGTCTATTGTTAAAGAAATTGATTTATGGAGAAAGTGCCATAGTTAGTCGTCCTAATTATGGCTCTGAAGAATCAATTAGGACGATAACGCTCAATAACATAGTAGACTATTATAATGCAAACTTTGTTCCTTCAATGTGTAATGTTATGTGTGTAAGTGATTTGTCGAAAGATGAAATGCTTAGTAAGCTAGCATTCTTAAGCAAATGGCAGAATAAGAAAGTGGTACATGAGCGTGAATCCAAAGTTACGACTGTTCAAAAAACGACTGTTTATTTTGTTAACGATAATAATGCTAAACAATCGAGAATACTGGTTGGCTGTAAATGGCCAGAATATGATGCGATAGGAGAATATTATAAGTCGTTAATCTCTACTTATGCATTAAGCACACCATTTAATAGTCGAATAAACTTAAACCTGCGTGAACATAAAGGTTATTGTTATGGCGTTTCTTGTGATTATGAAAGTAACAAATACGATGGAATGTTTACAATACGTACTAATGTCAAAACCGAGGTAACAGATAGTGCATTATTCCAAATTTTAAACGAAATAAAACAATACGCCGATAAAGGTGTAACAAACGATGAATTATTATTTACCAAAAAATATTTTTCACAGGTAAAAGCACTCGAATATGAAACTCCAGAGCAAAAACTTGACTTTTTAAGTTGGATTCAACTTTACAATATTACACCTAATGTGTTTACCGAAAGACCTATCCTTTTAAAGAACATGACCATCGATGAGGTAAATGAATATGCGAAAAAATATTTACCATATAACAACTTAACCATACTTGTGATTGGCGATAAAAAGTTAATTGAACCAAATATTATAAAAATGGGATATGAATTGGTTAATATCGATTATAGAGGAAATATAATTCATTAAAATTGATGTAGATAAGAGTGGGCTCGAAACAAGAATGGAATCATTTTGCAGAACCAAGGACCTTCAAAACTTAAAAAAGCCGAAGAACAAGGTGTCAAGATTATTTCGGAAGATGAATTTTTAGGAATGGTGGGGTTGGAGTAAAAAATATAGGTGAAGCTTTGGTTCGGCATAGCGTCCTCGCTATGTCGATCTACACCGGCTTCTAGCCAAAAAATAGACTAACGTTGATTATAATATATTTTATAAAATGGCTGGAAGCCTATGTGTCACGACATAGCGAGACGCTATGCCGAACCAAGAAATGTAATATTTCTGTTATTATGAATGAAGATAATTGAAATTATAGTTTAATATGAGTAATTAAGGATTTATGAAGAAAACTATTATTATTTTTTTAATGTCACTTTTGTTTTTTGATAATGTAAAATCACAAAATAATATCAAAATAAAGATAAAATCTTATTCGAAGATAATTTTACCTTTTCAAAGTGCTATTAAATTGAAAGTTAAATTCATTAATTTGTCTGATACATTGACAACTGTCCTAAGTAACATTGATATACTTCAATTAAAAATGGATACTTTAAAAGATAATCAATCTGAATTTCCTGAATTATCAATTGTTTTTATAGATAAGAAAGGTGTAGTTTTTAAGCATCGTTTATGGGTACATTTAAATGTATTAAAAAGAAGGAAACATAATTTACGAAATAATTCAAATAGCAGTATAGAATGTAATACTTTAACATTAAAACCTAAACAATCGGTTGTTCGAAAATATGCTTTTGATTTAATAAATGAGAATAGATTTTATGGCTGGTATAGATTTAATATTGTTTTAACATCTGGTTCAAACGTAAACTTAGACATAGCAAAGGAATCAGAATTAAATTCAATGTTATTTGAAGGATATACTGAGTCAGAATTCAAAAAATTTTTCAACTTTAATATTCAGTTTGGGTATCACTAAATATCAATGGTTCGGCATAGCGTCTCGCTATGTCGTTCTACACTGGCTTCTAGCCAAAAAATAGACTAACATTGATTATAATATATTAAAGAAATGGCTAGAAGCCAATGTATAGCGACATAGCGAGGACGCTATGCCGAACTCAGGGAAAAACATTTTTAAATTCTATTTGTAAAGTAGAATATATAGAGTTACTCACAAGGGTACTTCGAAATACTTGCGAAAGCGAATTATTTAATAGAACAACAATTATATTTAAATAAAAAGAAAATGAAACGATATTTATTTATTTTAGTACTAATTACGAGTTGTATTAAATTTCCGAATATTGGAATAGGTTATAAATTATGTTATAATAGCAGAGGAGATATTGGAATAGTTAATTCAGATAATTCATATTTAATCTATGGACATATTTTAGAGTATAAATTTGACTCTATGTTTATAGTAGTTTCAGAACGTCCAAGAGACAGTATTCCTGAATGTAATAGATCGATGACACTAACTGAATGTAATGAAGCATTTGCTAAAAGTATGTTTACCCAGTATTGGATTATTGACAAAAGACAAAAATCGGTATTTATTGAACAGACAAAAAATTTTTCAAATGTTTATGGTCCATTTAATAAAGCAAAGTTTTTAAATTTATTTTTTAAATTACATATTCCGAAAAGACTAGAATTGAAAGACTGTTATTAGGATACTTTGGTTCGGCATAGCGTCTCGCTATGTCGTTCAACGTAGGCTTCCAGCCTAAAAATGACAAAAACAATTAAAGTTCTTCTTTTTAGAATAAAATAACGTGGCTGGAAGCCAATGTATCGCGACATAGCGAGGATGCTATGCCGAACCAAAGAATAGAACAAAAAGTGATTATTTAAATAATTCAGAAAAATATGATAGAAGGAAAAAAGCTTTTTAAGCGTTCAAATATATATTCAATTTTTATTTTTTCATCAATTATAACAATAGTTATATTTCTTTTTTGCTTACTTCCAGGTATTTATATCTGGTTGAAAAATACTGATGAATTAGATAAAATGGTTTATAATCCACATGGATTTTTAAAATATAATGTAGATGATATTAGTGATAAAAGAAGTTCATTAAATTTAAGAGTAAATAACAACATGTATGGGTCTGACTATAGCTTTGATTGTAAAATCCATGATGTTAAAAGGATATTTAGAGACATAGATTCAAGCAAAAATGTAATACTTTATATAAAAAAAGGAACCCAAATTATTATGGAATTGCAAACAGAAAATATGAAGTATACTACTATAGAAGAATATGGTACAACATTGTCTACACTTTTTGTTGTTTTTATAAATTTGATTTTTTTTGGTGCGATTTCATTTTTTTCATTTCGGTTTATTAGAAAAGATCAAAGAAATAGAATTATATAAATTTTATTTCTTTGATTTTCAATATAGCCCTTGGTTCGGCAAAGCGTCCTGCTATGTCGTTAATCTTCGCTCTCGCAAGTGTTACGAAGTACACTTGTGGGTATATTTATAAGGAATGAATATTCAAAGCAATAATTGACCTGCAAAGTTTTTAACTTTGCCACTGTTACCTTTCTTTGTAGAGATTTTTTTTATGCAAACAATTGCTAATTCATCGACGAAAAGTTAAAAACTTTTCGAACATTCTATTTCCAAGGAATAATATTTAGAATTGTCCACAAATGTACTTCGAAACACTTGCCGGATCTTTGGAATTTTCTTTGATCTTTTTTCAAACTACCGAGAAGGTTTATTTAACTAAAACTATAATTTAGAAATCCATTAATATAGTTGAAAGATTTACAGAAATATCTTAACAATCTATTTCTGTAAATTTCAAAAATGTAGCGATAGATCAATTATAGATGTCAGCATTTACATAATCTATTGCTGTAGATTGAGTAATTACTTTAGTCGATTAAGTAAGTCATGCAGTACTTTTTAAAAGTATAGGAAACGATTAATCAATTATTCTAATAGATTGTAAAATTATGCCAGTATAAAAGTAATCTGCAGCTTTCTATTTTTTATATTCTGCAGAACTTTTAAAATTTATGCTTGAACATTTTAAAAGTAAAGCATTAAATATTTCGTATATAGGAGTATTCATTAACAGGAAATGTATGATTGAATAAAAGATTGCCAGTCAATCAATCTATTCATCAAAATAAACATTTGTTTAACGAACAATAAGTCGTTCAGAAAGACTTCCTGAATGAAGGAATAAACGCACTATGTAAACACCTTTAGGAGCTTTAGAAAGAGCGTCAATCGAAAATTTATTTATAGTACCATCTATTGTTTTCGAATAAATAGTTTCGCCTAAGCTATTTTCAATAATAATTCGTTTCTCATTTTTAGCATCAAAAGCTGAAAAAGCAATAATGGTGAATGTTCCATCTGTTGGATTTGGATAAACATTCAAAACAGCATTATCGGTATTCCCTTCAAAATTGCAAACAATGGTTTTTGAACATTCACTCGATCCATCTAAATCTGTTTGAAGTAATCGATAATAATTTTTACCGATAGCAGGATATTCGTCGTTAAAGGAATAATTGTTTTCTTCGGTGGTTGTTCCTGCTCCATCTATAGTCCCAATGGCTACATAGTGAATTCCATCTAACGATTTTTCGAGAGTAAAATATTCGTTATTAAGTTCACTTGCTGTATTCCATGTTAGAGCAACAAGGTTTTTATTTTGTTTCGCATTAAACGAAAGGAGTTGAATAGGTAAAGGATTATCGCCCGAAATAGATCCTAAGGTAAATGGACTAAATGATGTTACTGGTGCAGCAGTTGTTACTGTTCCAAAGGCAATAGTTCCAGTAGTTCCTCCATTACCATGGTTTTTCCAAGTCGATGTTGCTGCATCGAAACGGGCAACAACTAAATCTGCAGGGTTATTAACCATACAAACACTATTATCCCACGACAGTGTTACATTAACATTGGAAGTTCCTCCCGTTCTGTTTAAAAGCCAATATTCACATTTGCCAAGATGGTTTAGTATCGCATCTTTTAATACATCGGAATAACTGCCCATTGGGCTTGTGTTAAAATATTGAGCAGTAAAATGATCGGTTGCGAAGGCTGGAGCTGAAATTGAAATTGGTCGATATTTCCCATTTTTCCCAACGGGAAATGTAAAAGCTGTATTTCCTGTTTTTCTTACTGTTCCTTCTATATAACTATTGTCTGATACATTAGAAATTGATGCTCCATTACCAATTTCAAAGGTAGAGTTTTGAATTATTTTTCCATTTACAAATTGTAAGTTATTGGCAATAGAATGCATTCCAGTAGCAAAATTGACATTATTACTATTATCTATAACAAGGTTGTAGAATGTTTCGTTGCCTGCACAGTTTAATGAATTTGTAGCTGTTCCTGTAAATGTTACTTTACTTTGATATGAGTTGAATGATCCAAAATTAGTCCAATTCCCAAAAACAGTAAGTTCATTACTACTTGTTATTGTTAAACTAGCTGATGGAAGTGCCGACGTGAAAGTACTAGAAGTAATAGCTGGATTAATAGTAATGTTTTTACAAACGGCTGTCATCGTACCAATCGAAGGCATATATTTAGGTCCACAGGCTGGAATTAAAACATCGGTTGTGGAGGTCGGAATTGTTACTGCTGTTCCACACCAATTGCTAGCGTTAAACCAGTTATTGTCTGTTGATCCTATCCATGTAAGTTGATTTGCAGGCTGAGTAACAGGAACCATCGTAATACTCAGTCCAGAACTTCCAGTTCCTTGTGCCAAAACAAATTCTACCGTTGATGATGACGATAGTGTTCCAGTCCAAATACCTGTGTGAGCATCGCAACATCCAACATGTTGAGCAACTTGTGTTCCATTTATGTAGAGTGTAATATTATCGTCGTGCGACAATATGTTAATTGTGTACACTCCACAAGCAAAGTTACTGCGTTTAAAACTCATTGTCCAATTGTTTGCTGTTAAAGCACAACCCTTATATGCTAATCCATTGGTGGCATTTGCACCTGAAGGTGCTGTTCCACTTGCCCAACGAGTTGAAGTATTAAAATTATACCCACTGGCTCCTGTGCCATTTTCAGTATAATAACCATAATAATTAGCTAAAGCCGTAGTATTAAATCCATTGTAGCAATATACATTCCAAGTACCCGATGGAAATGTTGTTGGATTGGCTAATGGTATTACCGTGACCGTTGCAGTTGCAGCGTTCCCAACACAATTGTTATTTCCTGTTACGGTATAAATGGTTGTTGAGCTCGGTGTTGCTGTAACAGTATATCCAGTTGAAGAACTTAAACCTGTTGATGGCGACCATGAATAGGTATTTGCGCCAGTTGCAGTTAATGTTGTAAATGACGATGAACAGAATAAGGTAGAGTTTGTTGGAGTTACTGTAGTTGAAGGAAGAGGATTAACAGTAACGAATACCGAAGCAGTTCCAAAGCAGCCTGTTCCTGGATCACTGATTGTGCAACTATAGGTTGTAGATGTAGTTGGTGTTGCTATACTTGAATAAGTCGTTGGAGTTGCTAGAGATCCTGTGGGTGACCAATTATAAGTTGCACCAACAATATTATTTGCTGAAATTGTTGTTGAAGTTCCTGCACAGATTGTAACAGGGGGACTTAATATATTATACGAAACGGCATTAATTGAAACCTGTAAACTACCGGGGCCATTATTATTTACAAGTCTAAGTTCAATTGTTGATGATGGACCTAAGAATCCAGTCCAAACACCACTATGTGCATCGCAACAGCCAACATGTTGATTAACTTGGACTCCATTTATTAAAATATAATAATCATCATCATGTGTAGGTATATCAATTTGATAATATCCACAGGTGAAATTTGTCCGTTTGAAAGTAATAGAATAGTTTGTGCTTGGAAATGTACATCCAGAATAGGGTAGACCTGTGAGTGCATTTGCAATTGTTGGTCCACTATTTGAATTCCAACGTGTTGTGGTGTTAAAGTTCAAATTATTTTCGGTATAATAGCCATAGTAATTTGTAAAATTAGTGCTATTGTAGCAGTATATATTCCAAACTCCCGAGCCAAAATCTGTGGTTAATGGACTCGCTGGTATATTTTGCACAGTAATAGTTGTACTTGCTGTTGCTGTTGCACAATTATTCGATCCACTTACTATGTATGTAGTCGTTGAACTAGGTGTTGCAGTTACCGTATAACCAGTTGGTGAACTTAAACCACTTGCTGGTGACCATGAATAGGTATTAGCGCCTGTTGCAGTTAGTATTGCCGTTGTTACACCAGAACAAATAATTGCTGAAGTTGACATAACTGCTGTCGATGGCAAAGGATTCACGGTTGTTACTACACTACTTGTAGTGGAGCATCCAGTAATTACATCTGTTCCCGATACTGTATAAGTTGTCGTAGTCGGTGGCGTAGCTAAAACTGTAGGATTGTTTGGATTATCTATGGTTGCTGCTGGCGACCATGAATAGGTTAGTGTCGAACCTGTTGAGTTGGTTGTTGTAATAGTCGTTGATGTTGATGCACAAATTGTTGTTGGAGCTGAAATGGTTAAACCAGAAACTGGAGTAAATGTTGCTTGTAAACGACCAGGTCCCGTACCATTTTTAAATTGGAATTCTAAATTCATGCTTGGGCTTATGAAACCACGCCAAACATTTAATTGAGCTGTTGGTGAATATGTGGTTTTTTCCCAAACTTTTGTTCCATTAATCCAAAATGAACAAGCATCGTCTTGATAGTTTATGTCTAATTGATAGAAGTTACAAGGAACATTTGTTCTTTTCATGCTTGTTGAGTAATTTGTAGTTCCAATTGGACATCCAGTGTACGCACTTCCACTCGTAGCATCTGCTACTCCTGGTCCAGCATTTACACCCCATCTGTTTTGTGTATCGAAACTTAAATTACTTTCGGTATAATAGCCATAATAGCCACTAAACGAAAATCCATTATAGACATAAACATTCCAAAAACCATTTCCATAATTCGTTGGAGATCCCGATGCAGCATTAACTGTTATATCTATACCATTGTCTGGACTTATTATGTTTGGATTTGAGCTAACAACTCTTACTCGATATGCACTACCAGCAGGAGTTCCAATTGGAATGTTTGCATTTATGGTTCCATTTGATGTTGAACTTAGAGTTCCAATTGTTAATGGCGATGAAAAGTTCCCCGAAGCATCTGACAGTTGTACTGAAAATGTATTAGTTAATGGTGTATTCGTAAAAGTACAGCTTCTAGTATAGGTAATCGTAAACGCTTCACCTTGGCAAAGGTTTACATTTGAAACTGTAGGAATAGCTATACTTGCAGAGTTAATGGTACCCAATAATATATTAGTACTATAAATTGCTGGGTTTATTGATGCTACACGAATAGTATATAATGAACCTGTTGCTATTGTTAGAGGAAGTGTACAGTTAATCGTCCCTGCATTAATAGCTGTTCTTGAACCTATAATTGTAGGGCTCGCAAAACTTCCCGTACCATCGCTCATTTCAACAGTAAATACATTGTTTGTTGGAGTATTCGAGTAGCTACCAGACAATATATACGTTACATTAAATGATGCATTATTACAATTGTTTGAAGATGATGTAGTGCTAGTGATTGTTATTGTTTGAGCTTGAGAACTCTCAATTAAGAATACTATAAAAATGCATATTAATGAGCGAAAGTATATGTGCATGAGTCTCTTATTCGTATTAGTAATGTTGCAAAGTTATTAAATATTAGGATTTAGCAATGCATACAAGTTGTTTTTTGGATAGAATTCTTATATAAAGAGTAATTTGTTTTTAGGAATCTATATTAAAATTGGAGTAAAGAGAGGTTGCCTTCTTTAAAGGCAACCTCTCGAAAAGAATGAACCGAGAGTTGCTTAAAAAGAAACTGTTGTTGGACCAGTTTCTTTTTTATAGTAGCGCTTGCTCGGTTCAAATCTTAAATGTCATATTCGTAAACTCTGATATTTAAGCGTAAAACCAATTTCAAAATTATTGAGAGGCAACATTATGATTTATGCGCATATCTCAAATAATTCAAAGCAAAAATAAGTAAATAGGAAGGCAACAATTGTTAATTACCATTCAATTTATTGGCAATAATGTTGCATTTATTAGAGAATAATGGATTTAGATTAAATAATATGTCCGTCGTCCATTTTAATAACTCTATCGGACATATCGGCGAGGCTTTGGTCGTGAGTTACAATCACAAATGTTTGATTATAAACATCGCGTAGTTTAAAGAAAAGTTCGTGTAGTTCAGTCTTATTTTTTGAATCAAGATTGCCCGATGGTTCATCGGCAAAAATAACACTTGGGTTGTTTATTAATGCTCGTGCTACAGCTACTCTTTGTTGTTCACCTCCCGAAAGCTCATTAGGTTTATGAGTAATACGGTGACTTACGTTTAAAAACTCTAGCAACTCTTTTGCTCTTTGTTCTGTTTCCTTTTTGGGTTTATTATCTATATATGCAGGAATACATACATTTTCGAGTGCAGTAAATTCGGGAAGTAATTGATGAAATTGAAATACAAAACCGATATGTTCATTTCGGAATTTTGCAAGCTGTTTTTCTTTTAAAGCAAAGATATCGGTATTGTCAATTTCAACTCTACCAAAATCGGGTTTCATAAGGCTACCTGCTATTTGAAGCAAGGTTGTTTTACCTGCTCCACTTCTTCCAACAATCGATACTATTTCACCTTTCTTTATTTCAAGAGAAATGTCTTTTAGTACTTCTACGGTTCCAAAAGTTTTCTTTATTGAATGTATTTGTATCATAGCCATATTTTATGCAAACATACAAAATAAGTTATGGTAAAAAAATAATGTCGTAGATTAAACTTATGGCTAGTGCGGACTTGTAGTCCGTGCTTCTATTGAGTATAAGTATAACGAACGGACTGCAAGTCCGCTCGAGACACGTATTATATACGACAATATTTTATTCTTATAACTTAGCTTATTTATTTGAGCAAAAAAAAGAGGCTTAAACTAAGCCTCTTTTCTGATATTATTCTGCATCATCTTTATCATCAGCAGATTCGTCTACTTTTTTTGTAGTTTCAATTTCACGTTTAATTTCTTCTTCTTGAGCTTTTTCTTTATCAATTTCAATTGCTAAGATTTCGATTTTACGTTGTAGTGCCGCAGCAGGACTATAAACTGATTTTGCTAAATTCTTTCTACTTTCAAGATCATCTTGATTCGATGTTTGACCATTAATTTTGAAGGTATTTTCAGCAACCGTTTCACCAATTGCAACCTGACGGTATTTTAAACTTCCCTTTTTCGTTTTAGGCTCATTTTTAAGGTAAGGAGCAAACGCTTGATCATCGAATGCATCGAAGAAGTTTTGTACACACGATATTCTTCGTTTCGCAAGGTTCTCGTTATATAAAGTATTTCCAAGTGGGCTGGTATAACCTTTAAAGGTGATTACAATATCTTGTCCATCATGTAAAATTACTTCCAATAATTGAGCAAACAAATATAAATCGACCCAACCCTTATTGATGTTTTCATTAAATAATGTCTCAATAATACGTTTATTGTACTTTTCTAATTCATCATCAACGTGTTTACTATTTTGTTTAATATATTCATCCTTTGTAGCTAAGAAATCCTTTACAAGTCTTTCATAAACTTCAGTTGTTACAGTATCTTGTGTTTTGGGGTTTGGCATATCGTTTTCAAAGTACAATGTCAAAGGAACAAGTTCTTTGATTTTATCGATAGCTTTTTGAACCATTTCGTATGTGTAAATGTCATTACCAAAAGCTTGGTCTATGAATTTGTGCGATTCAGGTCTGTTTGATGTAAAATATGCTGTAACACTATCTTTACCATATGAGAAGTACATATCGTTATAGCTAGAATTTATTGGTTTTCCAACGTTTCTAGCTTTGTTCCATTTCATTCCATCGATATTACCTTTCGATTTGAAAATATCGTATCCTCCAAGACTAGTATGCCATTCCGAACTAAAGAAAAGAGCTGAATCGCGAGCATCATAAAATGGACATAATTCATCACCAAGAGTATTAATCCCAGATCCGCAGTTTACAGGTTTTACAAAACTTCCATCTGCATTTTTGCGTGCATACCATATATCTCGTCCACCTTTACCTCCAGGCATTCTGTCCGATGAAAAGAACAACACTTCGCCTTTTGGAAGTACTGCTAAGTGAGGCGTTGTAGATGTAAATCCTGGCATATTAATATTATCAGGCAATTTTTTTACATTAGAGAATACTCCTCTATAATAATCTGCTTGATAGATATTACATATATAATTATCAGCTTTACTGCTTTGATTGTTGGTTAATTTGCATTTGCAGAAATAAGCAGTTTTCCCATCTCTTGAAAAGTTCAGGTTGTTTACGTGAGTCAATGGTTCATTAATTACTTTGCTTAACTCAATTGGAGGTCCCCATTCTTTATCAACTTTGTTACATTGATAAATCTTAGAAAAATAAATGTTTGAATCACCAGGAGTTGGTCTAACCGAACTAAAGTACATGGTAGAATCTTTAAAAACATAAGAACTTAATTCCGCATTATCGGTATTAATATTATCGTTCATACGGGTGATTCTAACGTCTTTTAAACTATCTACTTCTAAAACTGAAGTTGCACATATTTTTTGTTCAAGTTTAGCTTTTTTTACCAAATAGTCCTTTTCAAGTTTGTGAATACGGTAGTATTCTTTATAAGCAGCAGCTGCAACTTTATATTTACCTTGGTATTTTAACATTTCGGCATACCAATAATATGCTTGTGGATATTTTACGCTATCATTAGCAAGTACAATTCTATAAAAGTTTTCAGCTTTTGGATAGTTTTGATATTTACGACAAACTTCTGCAGCTTTCCATGCAACATCGGCATTTTCTTTGATTTCTAGTGCTAAATTGTAGCTAATGTGTGCGCCATAAAAGTTTCCATGGTTTGCTGCGGTATCTCCTGCAGCAACATAAACCGAAAATGGATCTTGAGCACGAACTACGCCAGCTAAAACTGTTAACAAAAAGAATGTACGAAGTACTAATTTAATTAATTTCATGTTTCTTATTATTTTTAGAATATAACGGGGTTCAATTTAACAGGAGGTGCGTATTTGAATAAGCCTTTTTTGATTATATATTTTATTGAAACTTCAAAACTGTTTGAGCCAATTTTTGATTTATCATTTTTAGCTGTAGTTGCATACGAAGAAAGAGTTACATCGTAGCTAAATCCAATGTTTAATACATGATTTGGTTGAAATCCTGGTACATCAATAGCAAGACCAAAAATAAGAGCATCATTTACTCGATACCAGCAACCAAAATATCCTGCATAAGGTTGTTTTTTTAGGTTATATTTTAAAAATGTTCCTACATTAATTTCATCACTTGGTTTTTGACGTAACCAAATTAAACTTGGTAATAATGAGAAACTTGAATCAATTCGTATAACGGTATTTGCATTAACAGAAAAACGTCGTGGATTTGTGATAGTTCCACTTCCTACTAATGATTTTCCTGGTTTTAAAAGGTGACAAAGCGTAATACCTAAATTTACTGGATATTGACCTTTAACTAAAGTATAAGCATTAATCCCTGCAGCCATATCGAAATACCATACATTTGTGTTTAGTCCATCATAACCAGTAGTCGATTGACCAGTATTTGGATCTATTGAACTTCCCGTTTGAACTGCATTTTTATCAATACCATTTTGAGTCATTGAGAATTCTAAACCTGCTGATAAATATAATATGTCGTTAGGTATAATTGGAATATGATAAGATGGTATAAGTTTAATTTGAGTGTAACCATACCCAGTTTCTCCAGCCTTATCTTTGGTAACTATTCCCCCTAGTCCAAATTTACCCCCTGCAACTTTAATATTTTCAGGAAGCATTCTGTCGTAAGAAATTAGAGCTGTATTATATGTTCTCCATTGTGACTTGTAATTTCCAATAAAACGGTGTATTCCATCGAAATTACCCGATAGAGCAGGGTTAAAAAAGAGTGGGGCAGCATCATATTGCGATAAATGCAAGTCTTGTGAGTACGATTTCACGGCTATTCCCGATGAAATAAGAACGACGACTAATGCCTTGATAATCAATTTCATGTTACTAGTATTTGGAGAATAAATCATTTCTATTTTAATGTAATAAAAATTTGTTCAATATAATAATTTTTTGGATACGAAAACAAAGTGTATTTATTTATCGTATGTCAGCCCCATTAATCGTTTTTAATTCTGGAGAAATAAACACTAATTTACCGTCAGCATCTTGTGCCATTAGTATCATTCCTTTCGATTCAATCCCTTTAAGTATGCGGGGTTTAAGGTTTGCCAACAAACATATTTGCTTACCTATTACCTCTTCAGGTTTATAATATTCTGCAATTCCTGAAACTACTGTTCTTTGATCAATACCAGTATCGATTTTTAATTTCATCAATTTGGTTGTTTTCGGCACTATTTCAGCTTCGAGGATCGTTCCTGTACGGATATCCATCTTGCCAAAATCGTCGAATTCAATTTCTGGTTTTTGTTCTGAAACCTTCGATTCCATTGGTTTTTCCTTCTTTGTGCTTTGTAGTTTTTCAACTTGTGCTACAATTTCGGCATCTTCAATTCTTCTAAACAATAATTCTGGTTCATTAATTTTATGACCTGGTTTTATTATTGAAGTATTGCCTGCATCGCTCCATTTTTCAGCATCAAGCCCTATAAATTTTTTGATCTTAAGACTAGAGAAAGGTAGAAAAGGTTCGCAGATGATTGAAAGATTTGCAGTAATTTGTATACAACAGTATAAAATAGTCTTAACTCGCTCAGGATTTTCTTTAACAGTTTTCCAAGGTTCTGTTTCGGTAAGATATTTATTCCCAGCACGTGCAAGGTTCATTGCTTCTTTCAATGCATCGCGGAATCGGAAGTTTTCAATATTATCTTCAACTAGTTTTTTTGCATTAGTTATTTCAGATAATAATGTATTATCGATGTCAAGTAATTCGTTTGGTTGAGGAACGATGCCTCCATAATATTTAGTTGTTAAAACCAATACACGATTCACAAAATTTCCATAAATAGCTAGGAGTTCGCTGTTGTTGCGAGCTTGAAAATCTTTCCACGAAAAGTCATTATCCTTAGTTTCGGGAGCATTTGCTGTTAAGCAATAACGTAATACATCTTGCTGATCTTTAAAGTCGACCAAATATTCGTGAAGCCAAACCGCCCAATTGCGTGATGTTGAAATTTTATCGCCTTCAAGGTTTAAAAATTCATTTGCAGGAACATTCTCTGGTAAAATATAATCGCCATGAGCTTTTAACATTGATGGGAACACTATACAATGGAAAACGATATTGTCTTTACCAATAAAATGTAATAAGCGTGTATCGTCGTTTTTCCAATATTTCTCCCAGTCGGGGCGAATTTCTTTAGTTGCAGAAATATAGCCAATTGGAGCATCGAACCAAACATAAAGAACTTTACCTTCGGCACCTGCAACAGGAACTGGTACACCCCAATCGAGATCGCGACTTACGGCACGAGGCAATAATCCTTGATCGATCCACGATTTGCATTGTCCGTAAACATTCGATTTCCAATGTTTGTTTTGCTCTAATATCCATTCGCGTAAAAAAGGTTCGTGTTTGTCGAGAGGTAGGAACCAATGTTTTGTTTCTTTTAGAATAGGTTTTTCACCCGAGATAGTTGAGCGAGGATTGATTAATTCTGTTGGGCTTAATGTTGATCCACATTTTTCGCATTGGTCGCCATATGCGTCTTCGTTGCCGCATTTAGGGCATGTTCCCATGATATATCGGTCGGCAAGAAACTGCTGAGCTTTTATGTCGAAATATTGTTCGGTAGTTTTTTCTATGAATTCGCCTTTATCGTATAAGGTTTTGAAAAAGTCGCTCGATACTTGATGATGAAGTTCCGACGATGTTCGTGAATAATTGTCGAACGTAATTCCAAAATCGGAAAACGATTGTTTAATAATCGAATGATAGCGATTAACAACATCTTGAGGGCTTATTCCTTCTTTCTTTGCTTTGATGGTAATAGGCACACCGTGTTCGTCAGATCCACAAACAAAAACAACATCGCGATTATTCATTCTTAAATAGCGAACATAAATATCGGCAGGGATATAAACTCCGGCAAGATGTCCAATGTGAACAGGGCCGTTGGCATAAGGAAGAGCAGCGGTTATTAAGTACCTTTTAAAATCTTTCATCGAATCTTTCTTTTTTATAGAAATTAAAGCAAACTTTGCAATGAGCTCACAAAGATAAAAAAGAATGTAAGACTTATATAATATGAAAGCTGTTTTACCCAAATTTTTGCGTCAAGGCGATGTTGTTGGAATTGTTTCACCATCGGGAATTGTTGAAATGGAACCAATAGAAAAAGCTATTGCCATGATAGAATCGTGGGGCTTAAAGGTAAAATGTGGTGAAAATGTGTTTTGCAAAAGCGGCATTTTTGCAGGAACCGATGAGCAACGAATAAATGACCTTAATGCAATGATTCATGACGAAGAGGTGAAAGCAATTTTCTGTTCACGTGGTGGTTATGGTGCCGTTCGTATTGTTTCGGATATTGATTATGCATATCTTAAAGCACACCCTAAATGGATTGTTGGTTTTAGTGATGTTACTGTTCTACACTCTGCATTACAGAATAATGGAATAAGTTCTGTTCATGGTGTGATGCCTAATAGCTTTGCAAAAACGCATCTACATTCATTAGCATCGCTTAAAAATGTGTTATTGGGAAATCATGTTGAATATTCACTTCCGTTTCATCATTGTAATATCGAAGGTGAAGCTAGTGGAATACTTGTTGGTGGAAATCTTTCGATTTTATTCGCTTTACGCGGTACTCCTTTCGATTTAGACTTTTCAAATAAAATTCTATTCATCGAAGATGTTGGCGAAAAGCTTTATCATCTTGACAGAATGCTTATGAATTTAGAACTTGGTGGTTGTTTATCGAAATTAAAAGGAATGATAGTAGGCGGATTTTCAGATATGGGTGAAGGATCGACTCCTTATG
>Ga0302288_1001003_pt1 | contig 19741 bp, 17 predicted proteins | sample III_Fen_N1_1_FD_194549 | JGI IMG/M metagenome (GOLD analysis project Ga0302288, IMG submission 194549) | Peat permafrost microbial communities from Stordalen Mire near Abisko, Sweden - III_Fen_N1_1 | ecosystem: Environmental > Terrestrial > Soil > Wetlands > Permafrost | place: Sweden: Abisko...
AAATCGGATGTGTACCGTGTTGCCTTCTTTCCATGCTTCGAAATTGCTTTTGTAGGCTTCAATCAGCTTATCCAGATTGCCCTTGCCTCTTTCGGCAATGTCGCTTTTGAATGGATGCCGGTTGTAACAACCGCGTCCGCAACCCGCCATTAATTTCACGCGGGTAGGTTCGTCAAGTTCCGTTTCGATGGTCGAAATCAAATCTGACAACCAATTCTGGATAAACTCTTTTTCCTCCAAAAGTTGTTGGTATTTTTCATCAACCGACATCACATTTGTGGATGCAACCAGACTTGTTGCCGGCAATAAAAAGCAACCGGCACATGCACTGAGCGTCAGCGAACGTCGAAAAAAGTCTTTTCTGTCCATGGTGTTCATTTTGGAATCTGTTAAAAAGACATTTCTAAGATGAATTACCCTAAAGCCCAAACAAAAAGGGCAAACAAAAAAACAACCAAATATGCACATAGTACACAATAGAAAACCCGAAAACCTGTAACCCGTACCTCTTTACAACACTCCTTTCTCCGGAAGGTATTTCCAGAAACGTTTGGGCAACAACTGCCGGTGTACTTTCGGGTTTTTCCGTTCCTGAATACTAATGCTTTTGTAATACTGCTTCCACAGCCGCTGAAAAAGCTTTTCATCTTCAGCTAAAAGCGAAGCATGCAATTGCCCGTTTTGCGGATTGACTTTCAAATCGTCAAACACCACCCGCGAAACGGTTTTCAGATCGTACAAAAAACCATAATTGCGTTTCAGGTCGTAAATAATCCAGGATTGGTCGGCAAAGCGGTCGCGGAAATGCGGGATGCACAACGGAAGCACATCGTAAATGGGTGCAAACGAAGCATAATAACTACCTTCAACGGTCTTCTGAAACCGCGTAAACATGTGGATGCGTTGTGCCTCGCGGCAAACCTTTTGGTGCAGTTTGTGAATTTCAACGACGACTGGTTCAGCGAAGTCCGTTTCTTCGTTTTTGGTCGAGTCGATGATCAGCCGGATGTATTTCACCAGCAGCAGCGGTGTGTCGGGCAAACCTGATAAAAACACCCGGTAAATGAGGTGGGCATTCTCTTTCGACGAGTGTGCAATAATTCCATTCCAAACGCGCTCGGCTTTCCGGTCATCTGTAACAATGTCAGTTGTTGAAGCAAACAGAACGCTCTGACTTCCTTCTCCTGAAAGGATTTCATCGGGAAACTGTTTCCGGCTGTACGATTCGAAAACCAGCGTCAGCAACCCTTCAAAAGTATTATCGAAAGAGAAAACGTTCATGTGATAAGTTTCAAATTCCAGGTATCAGTTGATGTCATTGGTTATTGTTTACTATGAATGACGTGAAGCGAATGACAATTAATGACCTGCTTTTACTGCCAACTACGACGGACCACTGACCATTACCTCAATGCCGGCATCATCGGATAAAACAACTTTAGTTGAACTGCACCATCGTTCCCAACTGGTTTCTTGTCGAGCAAAAGCTGACGGACTATTTCGGGTTTCAATTCCTGAATGTTTTGTGACCGAAGCTCGTTACAGGTGATGAAATACCGTGCACGTTTCATCACCACGCCCATTTTTTGCAGGTGTTTCGAATTCAGTCGCTGGTGTTTGCGGGCCATCAGGATGAGTGGTACCGAACGGGTGCCAATTCCCGGAACACGAAGCAGCATCAGCGGGTCGGCCGTATTGATGTCGACCGGAAACAAATGAGGATTCCGCAAGGCAAAAGTCACTTTTGGGTCGAGTTCCAGGTCGAGGTTTGGATTATCGGCATTCACAATTTCGTCGCTTCGGAAGCCATAAAACCGAAGCAGCCAGTCGGCCTGATACAAGCGGTGTTCGCGGCGGAGTGGGGGAGTATTCAACGCCGGAAGCCGGTTGTCGTAGCTATTTACCGGGATGTAACCTGAATAGTACACCCGTTTCAAATCGCGGCGCAAATAAAGCGCTGACGAAAGTTTCAGAATGGTATGATCGGTGTCGTTTGTTGCTCCGATGATTAGCTGTGTGCTTTGCCCCGAAGGACTGAAAAGAGGCGCATTCCGGTGGTTTTTGCGCTCTTCTTTCGACTCCAGAATGCCGGTTGAGATGATTTTCATCGGTTCCAAAACACTTTTGAAATCTTTATCCGGAGCCAATAGTTTCAGGTTGTTTTCGGTGGGTATTTCGATGTTCACACTCAGTCGGTCGGCCCAGCGGCCAGCGTCGGCAATCAGTTGCTGACTGGCGCCGGGTATCGCTTTCAGATGGATGTAGCCATTGTACCGGTGCTCTGTTCTCAATAGTTTGGCTACCGAAACCATCCGTTCCATGGTATGATCGGGGTTTACCAATACTCCTGAACTGAGGAAAAGTCCTTCGATGTAATTCCGGCGGTAGAACTCGATGGTCAGGTTGGCGATTTCGTCAGGTGTAAACGAGGTGCGCGGGATGTCGTTGCTTTTGCGGTTAATGCAGTAGGCACAATCGTAAATGCAATAGTTACTGAGCATGATTTTGAGCAGCGAAATGCATCGTCCGTCCTCAGCAAAACTATGGCAAATGCCCCATGCCGTAGCATTTCCGATGCCGCCGCTGGTATTGCTCCGCTTGGTTCCGCTTGATGCACACGACACATCGTATTTGGCTGCTCCGGCCAAAATCTTCAGTTTTTCAAGGCTGCTTTCCGAAATCATGACTCAGTTTTTAATGACAGCCTGATAATCATTGCTGCCAAACCAAGATACTGGAATTGGGTGAAAAACCTAAAAGGGGATAGTAATTTTTTGGAGGACTTGGATGAAATATGATAAAAACTGTTTGTCAGTTCAATCCTGTCAAGAGTTCAATTTACCTTTGTTGTCAAGCTTTTTCTTCTCTTTATTTTCAAGCTGTCTGATACTTCCTTCCGTTGGCAGGTTTTCGGGCATGGTTCCTCCAAGTTCCTTAATGGTTTGGCGTACTTTTTTGCCTACTTCATAATGAGTTTGGTTGGCTTTTGTTTTTCCTTTAATGTCTTCCCTTCGAAGTTTTTCCTCGGTTTGCGTAGCACGGAAAAGATTGGCCGCCAATTCGGTACTACCCATATGATCGAGTATGTTTTGGCTTTTCTTTAATCCTTTTCTGTGGTGAATACCTTTGGCATCGAGTCCACCATATAGCCCCATGTAACCATGATTTTGGAATATCGCGTAATCAACAGGCTCAATAACACCGGCATCTTTGGCCGCTTCATCCAGTTGAATATTGTGTGCTTTCATTTCGTTTCGCAGGAACAATCGTTTTTCTTCTTCCGTGCTCAAACGGTTGTATTCGTCCATTTGGCGAATTTCCTGCAAACGGGTCTGAATGGCAAAATAGGTTTGCCCTGTTGCAACAATTTCTTTCGATGGATCGGCATTTTGAACGATGAGATAACAGGCATAACGCGAAAGTTTTACACTTGGATACATCTGCGTTGCCCCTTTACCATGAATTATCTCCTCGTGGAAATCAACGAGGTGATGCTCTACTTTTTGTCCACTGTTTGCGCAAGCTTCTTTGGCTTTCTCTATTACAGGCAAGAAGTTACGAAACTCTGCATATTCAAGCACTTTAGCCAATTGACGAGCACCCCAATATTCATTTCCCTGCTCGTCAACCTGACGTATTTGCTCAAATATGCTTTGTGCCTTTTTTGATAATTCGTTTGCCATATCTGTTGGTCTTGAAAGATAATTTTATTTGGCTATTTGATGTGTCTTTTTTATAATGTCCTAAAACGAGCAACTATCCCCAAATATAAACTACTTTCTCAACTTTAACGATAAGAATAATACTCATTTTCAAAAGATTATAAACTGATTGGCAAAACTATCAGTTATATATTCTGCTGGTACTTGTTGCCGCTTTGGTGACAGCATCTGTTCCCAATATTCCATTAGGGAGCAAACAAATTTACAATAACAGCCATTTATCTTCAGGCCCCTTTTTCAATCTGTGAATCTGCAAAAACGATTTGTGACTTTTCCCTGACGGGGAAGACAAAAAAGGCTGTCTTTTCAGGACAGCCTCTGGCGATTTTGGTTTTTGGAAAAAGATAAATCGACCCTAAAAAATATCATCCACATTTAGAAGATCCACAATCGGGGCAGGTTAAACAACCTTCCTGATAAATCACATTGTGCGAACCGCACTCGCCGCAAATAGCTCCTTCGACAAGCGTTCCGTCGGGGATATATTTTTTCAATGCGCGAGCCACACCGGCTTTCCAACTGTTGATTGTGTCGTTGTCGAATTGCAGGCTGGTAACAGTATTAACCACCTTATGGATAGGCATTCCGTGGCGCAAAACTCCTGAAATCAGTTTGGCATAATTCCAGAATACAGGATTGAATTTGTAGGATAACCCTTCGATGGTGGTTTTGTAGCCTTGTTTGTTTGTGTATTGAAAATCGTATCGTTTGGTGCCGTCAAGATCAACATTTTTGATGATTTTCCCACTTGTTACGGAGCGTGGCAACAGGATACCATCCTCGTCATCCGATAATCCGGTGAAAATCTCATAAGGCCGTCCGTCGATGGTTCCGATAAAGGCTACCCATTTGTCTTTCGAATTCTGAAAACGAACCACATCGGCTTCAAGTTCAGTCGGTCGTTTGGTCGGGAAAATGCTATCTTCCTTTTTGTCTTCGTCTTCGATTTTATTCGAGATAAGCACTCCCGAACGTGACCCGTCGCGGTAAACAGTCACTCCTTTGCATCCGCTTTTCCAGGCTTCGAAGTAGAGTTTGCCAACTAGTTCTTCATCGGCTTCGGCTGGCAGATTAATGGTTACGCTGATGGAATGGTCAACCCATTTCTGGATGCGTCCCTGCATTCGAACCTTGGCCATCCAGTCAACATCGTTCGAAGATGCTTTGTAGTAAGGCGATTTGGCTACCATGGCATCCAGATCGGCTTCCGAATAATTTTTCCGGAGATCGAAACCGTTAATTTCCATCCAGTCTTTGAATTTATGGTGGAAAACAACATATTCTTCCCATGAATCGCCAATATCGTCAACAAAGTCAACTTTAACATTTTTATCGTTTGGGTTTACTTTGCGGCGACGTTTGTAAACCGGCATGAAAACGGGTTCAATTCCTGAAGTTGTTTGGGTCATCAAACTGGTTGTTCCGGTTGGCGCAATGGTTAACAAGGCGATGTTGCGGCGTCCGAATTTGATCATGTCCTGGTAAAGTTGTTCATCTTCGGCGCGCAGACGTTTAATCATCGGGTTGTTTTTTTCGCGTTCAGCGCTGTAAATGGCAAATGCGCCGCGTTCTTTAGCCATATTTACCGACGAACGGTAAGCTTCGAGAGCTACCGTTTTGTGGATTTCTTCGCTGAAATCAGTAGCATCGTCGCTTCCATAACGAAGGCCCAGCGCGGCAAGCATGTCACCTTCGGCCGTAATTCCAACACCGGTTCGCCTTCCTTCTTTGGCTTTGGTCTGTATTTTTACCCACATCGACCGTTCGATGTTCTTAATGTCATCGTTTTCGGGGTCGTTATCAATTTTTCCAAGGATGCCGTTAATTTTTTCCAGTTCAAGGTCGATAATGTCGTCCATCATTCGTTGGGCAAACCCCACATGTTTTTTGAAAAGTTCAAAATTGAATTTAGCTTGTTTGGTAAACGGATTTTCGACATAAGCAAACAGGTTCACGGCTATCAGGCGGCAGCTGTCGTATGGGCAAAGCGGTATTTCGCCGCACGGATTGGTGGATACGGTTTTATAGCCCAGATTGGCATAACAATCCGGAACTGATTCCCTAATAATGGTATCCCAGAAAAGAATGCCCGGTTCGGCCGATTTCCATGCATTGTGAACAATCTTTTTCCAAAGGTTGGAAGCATCAATCTCTTTTACATATTTGGGTTCTTTTGCATCAATCGGATACTGAGTGCGGTATTTTTCACCAGATTCGACCGATTGCATAAAATCATCGTGAATTTTTACCGAAACATTGGCCCCGGTAACTTTTCCCTGTTCCAGCTTGGCATCGATGAATGATTCAGCATCCGGATGTTTAATTGATACCGACAGCATGAGGGCGCCACGGCGACCATCCTGAGCTACTTCGCGGGTTGAATTTGAATAACGTTCCATAAACGGAACGATACCGGTTGAGGTGAGTGCCGAATTCTTTACCGGCGAACCTTTTGGGCGAATGTGTGATAAGTCGTGACCAACACCACCGCGGCGTTTCATCAGTTGAACCTGTTCCTGATCAATTTTCATGATACCGCCGTACGAATCAGATTGTCCATCGTTCCCGATCACAAAACAGTTCGATAGCGAAGCAATTTGAAAATCGTTCCCAATTCCGGTCATTGGGCCTCCCTGCGGTACGATGTATTTAAAATCTTTCAGAAGTGCAAAAATCTCGTCTTCGGTCAACGGATTTTCGTAGTTTTTTTCGATTCGTGCAATTTCCGAAGCCAGACGTCGGTGCATGTCATCCGGAGTATGTTCGTACAGGTTGCCGAACGAATCCTTCAATGCATATTTATTTACCCAGACCCTTGCAGCAAGATCATCTTCCTTGAAATATTTCAGTGAAGCCTGATAAGCTTCATCCTGGGAGTAAGTTTTTTTACTCGTTTGGGGCTCAGTAACCGCGTTTTTGAATGTCATAAAACCAAAAATTTTGATCGTAAAAATTGATAATCGATTGCAAACGTGTTAAAAATATGTCACACGATTGATGTTTTTTTCTGTATGCAATATACAGCCTGCAATTAAAAAAACGGATATTATTTCCGATAAAAAATTTAGAAGTTATCAACTCATTCGTGTTAATATACTAATAATTAGCTTACTAACATTTTTTTGATTCGAAAAAGTTTACAAAAATAAAAATGTCATTTTTCGGAAAGCGGTTGAAAGAAAGCTGTTTGTAGATGATTATTGTTTTATTGAAACAAAGCGATTCGATTTTCAGGATTGGCTGAAAACTTTGTTTAAGATAATTTGCGTAGCTCCCAGGTTTTGGTTGGTAAAGAGGATGCACTCACGCGAGATTGAATCCCTTTTTTCGGTGTCATGAAGCAAGGTATCCAGGATGGATTGAAGAGCGGAATATTCAGTAATTGGGTAAGCTATACCTAAACTAACCATATTGGTTGCTTCCTGAAACTTCAGGTATTTCGGGCCAAATACGATGGGCATACCAAAAATTGCGGCCTCAAGTGTGTTATGTATTCCTGCCCCAAAACCACCACCAATATAAGCCATGTCGGCATACTTGTATATCGAAGACAGCAGTCCGATGATATTAACAATCAATACTTGTTTGTTCATAACTGTTTCTTCGGTCGCTTCTGTATAACAAATAGCCGGACTTGTTAACAAACTTATGAGTCGATCAACATTTCCTTTCTTCGTTTCGTGGGGAGCAATGATGAATTTGATCTCCGGATGGCTGTTGATGTATTGAATCAATAATTCTTCATCCGGTTTCCAGGTACTTCCGGCAATCACTAACTGGCTGTTCCCCTTAAATTTCCCGATAATCGGGATGTTCTTTCCTTTCCGGGCAATTTCGGCAACACGGTCGAACCGGGTGTCGCCGGCTTTTGTCACGTTCTTGATGCCAATCCGGTGAAGTAAATCGACCGACGGATTGTCCTGAACAAAAAACTGTTCAAATCCGAAAAGCATTTGTCGGTACCATTTTCCCCAGGGAGAATTTTTAAAGAACAGCTGATTTTCGCGGAATATGGCTGAAACCAGGTAGAGTGGGATATTGCGTTTCTTTAGTTCGTTGATGTAATGAAACCAAAACTCGTATTTTACAAAGAATACAATTTCGGGACGAACCAATTCAATCAGTTTGCGGGCATTCTTTTTGGTATCGGCTGGAAGGTAAAATACCGATTCGGCCAACTCATAATTTTTGCGGATTTCGTATCCTGAAGGGGAAAAGAAAGTTAAAAAAATCTGGTATTCGGGATGTTGATTGTGTATGGCCTCGATGATCGGACGACCTTGTTCGAATTCGCCCAGCGAAGCACAATGAACCCAGACAACCGGTTTATCGTGATTCATTTTTTCTATTCCGGCAAAAACCTGCTTACGACCTTTGCTTATTTGCCGCGCCTTGATGTTAAAAGGAGCCGCCAGCCAGATAAGCAGCGAATAAAATAAAATGGAGAGATTATAAATGAGGTTCATTCCGTTTTTGTTTTGAGTCGGTAAAAATAATGTTTTGGTTCGATATTCGACGACCCGGATTACAGGCTTGCGAGATAACCGCTGTCCTTTTTCAATCCGGGCTGCATCGAGGCCTTAACAGCAAGCTGGTCGCAGCGTTCGTTCTCCGGAATGTTGGCATGTCCTTTTATCCACGTAAATTTGACCTGGTGTTTCTCGTATATCTTCAGAAACCGGAGCCAGAGGTCTTCGTTCTTTTTGCCCTTGAACCGTATTTTCACCCAGTTCCAGATCCATCCTTTTTCAACAGCATCCACAACGTATTTCGAATCGGTGAAGATGGTCACCTTCGAGCTTTCTATTTTCAGAGCTTCCAACCCAATAATAACAGCCAGCAATTCCATCCGGTTATTGGTGGTTAATTCAAATCCATCCGAAATTTCTTTTCTGAATTGTCCGGAAAGCAATACAACGCCGTATCCGCCGGGTCCGGGATTTCCACGCGCTGCTCCATCAGTATAGATTGTAATGTTCAAAGCTTATCGAATAAAATAGTCATTGATGGTCATTGATAGTCATTTGTGGTCATTGGTTGTAGGGCGATGCGAAGCTTGACAATTAGTGACGCGAAGCAAATGACCACAAATGACTTATTAACTTTCGAATTAATTCACAATCTTCATTTCGTCAATCAGGTTTTTCGCTCCGCCCATTTTGTCGATGGTCCAAAGTACAAAACGGATATCGACATTGATGCACTTTTGAATGTCGTTTTCGAAGGCGATATCGCCGCTCATTGCTTCCCAGTTACCGTCGAAAGCGATGCCAATTAACTCGCCATTGCCATTAATAACCGGGCTACCCGAATTTCCACCGGTAATATCGTTATTGGTGGTAAAACAGGTGTGAAGAGTTCCGTCGGCATCGGCATACTTGCCAAAATCTTTGGCAGCATATAGTTCTTTTAGTTTGGCTGGTACATCAAACTCTTCGTCACCGGGGATTTCTTTTTCAATGTATCCGCGTAAGGTGGTGAAATAGCTGTATTTAACCGCATCGCGTGGAATGTAATCGCCCACTGTTCCGTAAGTTAGCCGCATGCTCGAATTTGCATCAGGATAAAATGTTTTATCAGCTTTCATTTCCATCAAACCGCCTACAAATAATCGGTTTCCTTTGGCAAGGGCTTCTGTCGTTTTGCCTGTTTCTTCGCCAATCAAACTCATCATGCGGAATATTTCGAGCGAAACCTGGAAAAGCGGATCTTTTTCAAGAACCTTGGCTTTTGGCTTTTCAAAGAATTTCAGCATCCGATCCTGACTTCCGAAGATTGATTTGGCATATATTTCTTTGGTATATTTCCCGAAATCGTTCCCGTACTTTGATTTTACGATCTTGAAAAATGGTGGGTGATATTGAGGATCAACATTCTCCTGATAAATGCGGAACAGTGCAGCTGCTGTTTTCTGATCGGTTTCCGGGTCGAAATCTTTATAAAAATTATCCAATCCACCTTTTACCCGTTCGCTGACCAAATTAACCTTATCCGAATTTTTTTCCGATTTTAATGCATCGTAAAGCGGATGGGTACGGTAGGCAAAATAGAAGATTTCGGGTCCGCGAACCATCGACTCAATCATGTATTCCAGGGCTGTTTCGTCGGCGATATCTTTATACGAACCGGCAACCAGGTTGAGCGCCTCGCCATATTTGGCTTTTCGCTGCGGATCGGCATTCACCCATTGTGTGAATTTCTCTTCTAGCTGTTTTTTCTTGGCGATCACATCCAGGTGTTTAATTCCTTCGTTTTGACCGATGCTGAATTTGTAGTAATTCGAGCTGCGGGCATATTTGGCCGAATACATGATCCGTGCTTTTCGCGAAGTGTTCATGAAATCTTCCATGATCCGCTGTTTCTCAGCTCGAACTTTTATACGTATTGGATTGGTAACTTTCATGGTATAATCAATTCCGAAGGAAGTTTTGTACCGGTTGGTACTTCCGGGATAACCCAATACCATGGCAAAATCGTTCATCTTGTAGCCTTTCAGCGAGATTGGAAAAAAGTGTTTGGGTTTGTATGGTACATTGTCTTTTGAGTACGACGCTGGTTTTCCGTCTTTCCCGCAGTAGATCCTGAATATGCTGAAATCGGCAGTATGACGGGGCCACATCCAATTGTCGGTGTCGCCTCCAAATTTTCCCATCGATTGTGGTGGAGCTCCAACCAGACGGATATCGCGAAAAGTCTCGTAAACAAACAGGTAATATTTGTTTTCGTTGTATAGCGACTGAACCCGGGCTTCGTATTGGGTGTCGCCAGTTGCTTCTTTTTCAATGGCCGACGACAATTCACGTACTTTTTTGCTTCGTTCATCACCCGTCATTTGATCGGTTAGTTGTGGCAAAATCTTTTCCGTAACATCTTCAAACCGGATCAGGAAAGAAGCAGTTTTTCCCGAATTCGACAATTCTTCTTCTTTCGTTTTGGCGTAGAATCCATCTTTCAGATAATCGTGATCAACGGTACTGTGTTCCTGAATCTCATCAAATCCACAATGATGGTTCGTCAACAACAGTCCTTCATCTGAAATAAGTTCGGCAGTACACGATCCGTGATCGAGTGCAACAACCGCATCTTTCAGGCTCGAATGGTTAATACTGTAAATATCTTCAGCGTTCAGCAAGCATCCTTCTTTCTTCATTTGGTTGATGTTCAGCTTTTCAATTAAAGCCGGCAACCACATCCCCTCGTCAGCCTTCACCATTCCAGGCAATAACACCTGAATGAATGCGACTATTGCTAAAAATCGTTTCATTTGATAAATTAAAAAATATAAATAGTTGATGAATCGCTGGCAAAGATATAGTTATATGCTTATTTACAAATCATTTTGCCCGAAGCCTGCTTAAAATCATGATAATAGCTGGGAACGACCATTTTAAGTTAACTAACGATCCTGATTTTCACGACTGGTTCGGTTTATTACGGTTCACAACCTTCAGAAATGTTATCTTTGTGCCGAAATTTTAATCAGCAAAAACATGGAACGAAAAGTAAGGGTGCGGTTTGCGCCCAGTCCCACAGGTCCGCTACACATGGGTGGAGTGCGGACTGCTTTATTCAATTATTTATTTGCCAAAAAATACGGCGGCGATTTTCTGCTACGCATTGAAGATACCGATCAGAACCGGTTTGTTCCCGGCGCCGAAGAATATATTATTGAATCGTTGAAATGGTGCGGCCTGGTACCCGATGAAGGTGTTGGCTTTGGAGGCGACTTTGGTCCCTATCGCCAGAGCGAACGCAAACCGATATACAAGAAATTTGCCGATGAACTGATTGAAAACGGGTTTGCCTATTATTCGTTCGATACTGCCGAAGAATTAGACGAACTCCGGAAAGAGGCAGAAGCCCGGAAGGATGTTTTTTCGTACGATTTGCATACGCGCAACCGATTGAAAAATTCGCTGACCCTTTCTTCCGAAGAAGTTCAGGCCCGGTTGGCTCGTGACGAGCATTACGTGATCCGTTTCAAGATGCCCGAAAACCGCGAGGTTGTTGAGGAAGATTTGATCCGCGGACGGGTGTCGTTCAACACCAATCAGCTCGACGATAAAGTTTTGTTTAAGTCCGACGGGATGCCAACGTATCACCTGGCCAATGTGGTCGACGATTACCTGATGCAAATTACGCACGTTATCCGCGGCGAAGAATGGCTTTCGTCCATGCCGCTGCATATCTTATTATACGAATCGCTTGGAATTTCCGAATCACGGCCACGGTTTTCGCACCTTCCGCTTATCCTGAAACCGGAAGGAAAAGGTAAACTAAGCAAGCGCGATGGCGACAAAATGGGATTTCCCGTATTTCCGCTGCTCTGGAAAGATCCTGAGAGCGGAGAGTCTTACCGTGGTTATCGCGAAGACGGCTATTTCCCCGAAGCTTTCATTAACATGCTTGCCCTGTTAGGATGGAATTCAGGAACCGAACAGGAGTTTTTCACGATGGATGAGCTGATCGAAAGTTTCGACCTTTCGCGCGTGGTAAAATCGGGAGCACGGTTCGATCCGGAGAAAGCCAAATGGTTTAACCGGCATTATTTACAGCTGAAATCGTCAGCCGAACTGGCTCAGTTGTTTTTACCCACCCTGAACGAAAAAGGAATCACTCTTGATTTGCCACAACTCGAACGCATTGTTGGTTCGATTAAGGAACGATGCGAATTTGTGAAGGATTTGTGGGAACAGGGACATTACTTCTTTCAGGCGCCGGAAAGCTACGACGAAAAGACGGTGCGTACCAAATGGAAGCCCGACACCAGCGAAAAACTACTGGCTATTGCCGGACTTTTCGAAACCCTGAACGACTGGAAATATGAACCCATCAAAGAAGCATTTTCAGCATTTATGACAGCCAACGAATGGGGATTTGGCGCCGTGATGGTTCCCATCCGCCTGGCATTGGTAGGCAGCAGCAGCGGTCCCGACCTGTTCGAAATCTTTGAACTTATTGGCAAAGAGGAAACGATTGGACGGATTAGGACAGCCTGCGAAAAAATCAAGTAGATGGAAATTGACAGCGAAGAATTTGATATTCCACCTTGGCAAATGAACGAAGTGAGGGAACGAATAGAAGAATATAAAAAGAATCCCGATTTGGCATTGGATTTTGATAAGACCATGGATGAAATCGAAAAGGAATTGTAATGTACAGATTTAACCATGTGTCCCATTTATGGGATGGGATGAGAATGCGCTCTAATAACAAAGCTAGTCAGGGCGTGACTTGGAGTCACACCCTGACTAAAAATGAGTTTTAGCCCTGAGAATTTTTACCCCACCTTCAAATCGACTTTCATCCGCAACATTTCCGTGTCAGTTACCAAGCTGCTTAAATTCGCAGGATTTCGTATCTTTGGGTTAAAGTTTATTGCGATGAGAACAGATAAAAAAGTAGTACTGAACGATCTGAGTGTGCTTTTGAAAACCAGATTTGTTGATAACCTGAAAGAGGTAGTTCTTTTTGGATCGCAGGCTAATGGAACGGCTCATAAGGATTCCGATTATGACTTTTTAATTGTACTGAAGCAAAAAGTAGATTGGAAAACCGAGCGCGAAATCTCTGATCTCTGTTATGAAATTGATTCAAAGTATGATATAATAAGCGATATTCACATTTTAAGTGAAGGTGAGTTATCAACCATACGGGGCAAACAACCCATTTTTGTTGATGCATTGGTAAATGGATTACACGCATGATAGCAGAGAATGACAGAGATGTACTTATACAATACCGCTTAAAGCAAGCTGTTGAATCAATTGATCTGGCAAAATTTCTATTGTCGAGTGATAAATTAGTGGTTGCAGTAAATCGCATTTACTATGGTATGTATTATGCTTTGACTGCTTTGGCATTGAAGCATGCATTTAAAACATCAAAGCATACTCAACTGATAGGATGGTTTAATAAAGAATTCATTCTGAGCAAAAAGGTTGATTCAAAATATGGGAAAATTTTATGGAATGCCTATAAAAACAGAACAAAAGGCGATTATGATGCTTTTGTTCTGTTTTCAACAAGCGAGGTTGAGTCGATGCTAAACGAAATGATTGATTTCATTGAAGAAATAAAATTCCTTTTAAAGAAATAACTTCAGACTCTTGTTTTCAACCCGACCACACCTGTGGCCGACCTCCTTTCACCATTTTGAACCCGACCACACCTGTGGTCAGCCTCCTTTTACTGATTTGGACCCGACCACACCTGTGGCCGACCTCCTTTTTTCATTTTGAACCTGACCACACCTGTGGCTTTCTTCTTTTTTCTGAAATGACCCGAACCACAGGGTTTGTAGATTTCTATTCTTCCGGGGCACCCCGACCCAGGGCGATTTTTGCCTGCCAAAATTTCAATTTCGATCAACAAATTCAGGTTTTTATCAAAAAAATATTCCTGATGACCAGCTAATTGAAAACAATTTCGTATTTTAGTACATAATTATTCACCTTAATATTTTTCACCATGGAATTAGAACTTGAAACGTTAAGGACCCCCAATCTGACCAACATGGAAGTTGGACAATTGGTCAACCGGCACTTAAGCGATTTGGATACCATCGATCCGGCTTCGCGCACCGATGCTCCATTTAATGCTTACATCAACGATCTGGGATTGCAATCGGGCGAGTACCAAAAAGGACTGGCCCAGGTGCAAAAAAACGAAGAAACCGAAAAAATTGTTTTGGCCGATGCTGTTCGCGACAAAGCCGTTTATGCTCTTGGAGCCGCTATTAAATTGTATTCTCTATCCGACATTCCTGAAGAAGTAGAAGCCAGTCGTAGCCTGGGTATTTTAGTTGGAACGTTTAAAAATCTGGCCACCTTAAACTACGAAGCCGAAACACTCGGAATCGATAAGTTGGTTAGCGAACTCACAAGTCCAACTTACAGCGGTAAAATCAGCTTCCTACAAATGGACCGGTATGTAACCCGGCTGCAGGCTGCCAACGATGCATTCAAACCTCTCTTTAGCGGTCGCATGGTGGGTAATGCCATGACCGAAACCTACGACATGAAAATCCTCCGCACCGGGTTGCTGAAAAAATACAGCAACTTTGCCGAATATGTACTGGCAATGGCCAAAGCAAATACCAACAATCAATTGTTCGGAACAGCGCTCACCCTGCTGAATACCGCCCGTAAATACTACAACGATATGATGTCGAAGCGCACCGCCCCAAAAGTGGCAAAAGAAAAACCGGCAGGATAATATTGTTTATGGTTTTGGTGGAATAAAGAAACCCTCCGTTCCTTGCGAAAAGGCGGAGGGTTTAAAGTATATTTATAGATTATTAAATAATATAAGAACTAATTAAAATACAGATGACAAGTCCCAACAAAAACACCGAATTGACAAATACCGATGCAGAAACATATAGTATAATTCCAATAGATAAGCCCTTAATAAAATTCCATCAGCATTTAAGTTATACTGATCGGACAATCTTCTCTGCAAAATTTGGAGATGGCAAAACCTTTTTTCTCAACGAGTTTTTTATCAAATACTCCTATGAATTTGAAGTAATTAAGTTATTCCCTGTCAACTATCAGGTTGAAGATAATAAAGATATTTTTGAACTTATTAAGAGAGATATTCTTTTGCATTTATTGGCGAATGATCAGATTGAAAATGATGATATAATCGATGATTTTATTTTGAGTCAGTATTACCTCTTCAATAATGGGGCTGATATTTTGCTTGACATACTGAGCGTAATTCCAAAAATAAAAATACCCGCTCAAATCATTCAGAAGTCATTGAAGCATTTCACAAAGTATAAAGATTTTAAAGATGAAACTAAAAAGCAAACTGTCGATATTGTTGAGGAATTCTTAAAAAAATTCGATTCTATACCTGGATCAAATGAATATGATGGTATTTCATGTTTGATTACAAAATGCGTTCAGAAAATCAAGAAATGTGGGAAGAAAGTTGTTTTGCTAATTGAAGATTTAGATCGAATTGATCCGGCACACCTTTTCCGAATTCTGAATGTACTAACAGCTCATATCGATCGCAATCATATTTTGGTCAATGAATATGAGTCAAAACAGTACAGAAACAAATTTGATTTTGATAATATTATTACTGTTTTCGATTATTCAAACACTCAAAAAATCTTTCATCATTTTTATGGCTCATCAACTAGCTTTGAAGGCTATATTAATAAATTTATTAGTCATCATTACTTCTCTTATTCAATTAGGGAAGTAACTACAAATTTTGTTATTCAGTCTTTGTCTGAGATATTGGATATTCCAGCAATCATTTTCAAGAACGTTAATCAGTTTAGAAATAAAATTGAGGCTCTATCGATAAGAGAAATTGAGGCTCTATTAAGGAATACAAATGATGAAATAATAGATTCTATTCTAGATTTCGAGAAGTACAAAATTTCAACGAACAATAAATTATCTCGGTTTCTCGTAATTTTAAAAAGATTAGAAATTGAATTTAACTCTATATCAAAAGCTTTATTTGATACTTACAATGTCACATTTATGGAGATAATCAACGTTGGTTGGTATTTAACTCCACGAATGGTAAACATGGAAATAATGTCAATTCCATCTTCAAAGGGTTCTAGTACGTCATCTCATTATGAAGTTAAATCTAAAATTGATAAAGGATTAATTTTCGATATAAAATTCAATCGTTCGATAGATCAACAATATTATCCTGTTATAGTGGATGATGTTTTAATAGCAGTTACTAGCATGATGGAATATATTAAGTAGTTTAATGCTCTTTTAACCAATTATTTGAAAGGATCCTATCTCTTCTTTATCGATGGAATCCTTCCTTTTGCTTCGATGCCAGCGGCATCACATATTTATAGAAACAGATTACATCAAACAAAATTCGACTCCGGCAGGAGTCGCACATTTTACGGGGCGATTCCTTTTCAATACACCTTCAAATCCTCCGGATTGATTACCCCACCTTTAAATCGACCCCCATCAGCAAAAGGGTGATCAGCACCAGCCCAACCACAATCCGGTACCAGCCGAATACTTTAAAACCGTGTTTCTGAAGGAAGGTGATGAAGGTTTTAATGGCAATCATGGCAACAACAAAGGCCACAATGTTCCCGATTAGCAAAGTCGTTAAATTGTCCTTCAGCATCGATACGCCATTTGGGTGCAGAATTAATTTGAGGAGTTTATATCCTGAAGCGGCGGCCATGGTCGGAACGGCCAGAAAAAATGAAAATTCAGCAGCGTTGGTTCTGCTTAATTTTTGCTGCATCCCGCCGATGATGGATGCTGCCGAACGCGAAACTCCGGGAATCATAGCAATACATTGCCAGAAGCCAATTTTTAGCGCTTTCGGATAAGTAACTTCCTGATCGGGGCTTACTTTGTTAAACCATTTATCGACAAAGAGCAGTAAAATTCCTCCAAAGAACATTGTTAGCGCTACAACCATCACGTTTTCGAGCAGACTGTCGATAAAATCACTGGCAAGGAACCCAATTACCGCGGCAGGTAAAAAAGCTACAAACAACTTTTGGTAGAAAGTCCAACTTTGCAGAAATCGCTTCCAATATAATACAACCACCGACAAAATGGCTCCAAACTGGATATTCACGGTGAAAGCTTTTGCGAAATCGTCAATGTTCATACCCAGCATTGCTTCGGTAATGATCATGTGCCCGGTTGACGAGATTGGCAGAAATTCGGTGATTCCTTCTACAACAGCAATAACGATGGTTTGGAATAGTGTCATGATATGGTTGCTTTTATTTTAATTATTTCCGGATGTAAAAATAGGTTTTTCCTTCAGACCGGTTGTCGTAATTGTAAATTTCCTTTCCGCGATGCAAATTGTAGAAGGCCAGCATGGCAATATCTCCGGCGCAAAACAAAGAGTGAAGGCACATAACGCTCAGGAAAAAATACATCAGCGGGTTGTTGTAGAACTCGATAAAGCCAATCAGGCAAATCAGCTTTACAACAATCAGCGGAGCAAGCGCTACAAAGTGAAATGCACGGGGAGCAATTACCTGCCGATCGGCCAAAGCATAGAAAATAAACTTCTTCGGGATAAAGCCAAACGAAATTTTTCGGGCTCCGGAAAGCAGATAGGCCAAGGCATGTAAAAGTTCGTGAATAACGATCAAGGCCGAGAACGAAAAAATCAGCGCCAACCCAACTTCGGCGATATATTCTGAATAGCCTTTGATGAAAAGCACAATGCTTCGGGTTAGCAGGAACGTAAATATCAACATCATGATTATCTGGTAGACCGAATAAATACGGATGATGTATTTTTCTTCGCGGATTTGCTCTACCACAAAATCGCGCAACTTTTGATGCGAAACTTCTGTCAAAAGTTCGAACTCATGTTCGTTGTGCAAATCTTCAGGAGTTAACATGATGGTGGATTTCAGCAATAACAGATTGATTTAGCTTTACTAATTTCTATTCGGTTCGAATGATCTGGATCAAAGCTTTCAGGTTAATTAACCGGGTTAAGAAGGCGAACAAAGTACTTGCAATAATCATTATTCCGTAACCAACAAACCAGTTGTTGATTTGCCTGCTGGCGTATCCGGCAAGAATCACAAAACCTACAAACAAAGCTAACTTTCCAATGATTCTGTAGTTAATCTTGAGCTTTAAAATTACCACTGCAAGTATAGTTTGAGCGAGTGCAGTAAAAACCTGTGTTATCAGGCTGGCCCATGCCGATCCCAGTGCCTGAAAGTGAGGTATCAGGATTAAATTCAGGCAAATATTGATACCCATACCAACCACAGCCATCCAGTTTAATTGGCGGATGCTTCCATTAGCCGTAAGTAAAGTGCCAAAAATATAAGTGGTAGCAATACCCAGAAAACTAACCATCAATATTTGTAGAATTGATGCCGAAAGTTGGATGTTACTTACATAAAGCAAATTCATTATTTCGTTATCATAGAATCCCGAAGAAAAACTGATAATGACTGCTGGAACAAAAAGCAGAAGAAATGAAAGTTGCACCATTGAACCAATATCTTCCTTTTTCTTAATCATCCTTGCAAAAATTGGAAGTAACAGGCCGGCAAACAAAACACCGAACATCGAAACAGCATCAAGCAACCGGAAGGCCAGGTAATAAATCCCTGACTGTTCTTTTCCGACAGGATCGGGTAACAATCGTTCAAGCATAACAGAATCAAATCGGTTGTAGAACGACATCAGTAAAACCAGCAAGGCATACGGGTAACTTTTTTTAAGGAATACGATAAAAAATTTGGGGTCGAACTGGAATCTTAACTTGCCGGTATGCGATAAAACGACTCCAAAGGTAATCAGGCAGGCAACCAGATAAGCCGCCGTCTGTGCATAAACATACCATTCAATCTTAAATATATGGTGAGTAATATTGGTAAACAGAAGTACAGAACAAATAATGATCATCAGGGAGCGATCAAGTACCGATAAAAAGCTATCGGTTCGAAAAAGATGCATTCCGCTGATGTTTGAGCGCAGATAGAAAGTGAAGGAAATTAAAAACTGGTTAAATATCAGAAAAGCAAGTAAGTGTAGCTGAATTCCATTGTACCCGATGACCAAGGCAACTGTCATACATACAACTGTATAAAAGCCAGCTAATAAAAACTTTAAGCCCACAATATTGCTAATGTGCTTTTTCATCAATTGCTGATGCTGGGCGATGTTCTTATTGTTATAGTTGGTGATACCCAAATCGAGAAGGATATTGAGGATCAACGAAAAACTCAGTAAAGATGAGTATAATCCGAAATTCTCAACCCCCACGAGATTATTCACATGGCGGTCGATCCCAAATATCCAGAAAGGTTTGATTAAAACATTCAGAAAAAGGAGTAATAAAAGATTTGTTATAAACTTTCGTTTCAAGCGAGTGTCTTTTCCTAGTTTGATTAAAGTGAGTCAAAAGTAGTATTTTTTTAAACAGACTTTGTACATTTGATAAATTTCGACACCATACAAAAAACTATGATAATAGCAGTAAATACGCGCTTATTACTTCAGGGAAGGCTC